>MDTB01156937.1_pt1 | contig 11248 bp, 14 predicted proteins | sample 811161 | NCBI WGS metagenome assembly MDTB01 (sample SAMN05326650, study PRJNA326480) | marine metagenome | isolation source: seawater | place: Mediterranean Sea | collected 2009
CTGGGAACGATAATAAAAAATATGAAAAAGGAAACTTAAGTTATGGTTTTGCACTGGCACTTCTACATGCAGTAGGAGCAAATATTATCGCAAACTTTGTCATAATGCATCTTGAAGTAACAACCGTAGCCGTCATTTTTGGGAGTACACCCATTATCACCTACTTAATCTCTCATATCATCGGGTATGATCGCTTCTCCCCTCAAAGAATGTTAGGTATTATATTTGGATTTCTAGCGGTAACTGTGTTGTTCGCAAAAAGACTATCCATTAATTCAACATTAGTAACATGGGGATTAATCGCATGCCTTGTTCCTTTTATCTTTGCATCCATGAATCTTATTACAACACAATGGTCAAAAAATCGGCACAAATACGTTCAACTTACTTTTCTGCGATACGTCATAGGTGCGACTTTATTGTTGTTTTACAATCTTTTAGTTGGAACAAATATTTTATTAGTAAATACTGATTTTTCAACTAAATTGATTGTTGCAAGTATTGGCGGCATTGAAATTCTTTCTCAAGCTTTATTGGTGCTGCTGATTTCAAAAGCAGGACCTGTATTTAGTAGCCAAACATCCTATATTGCAACGCTATTTACAGTGATTTTCGGAGTCTTTTTTTTCAACGAAGCTGTATCCTTACAACTGGTTATTTCAATAACTCTAATTATTGTGGGCATTGTATTGGTTCAACCTAAAAAGACTACCTTTAAATCTTAACAAACTAATTCATTGAAGTATTCAAGAATGCCCCGATTTCTTTTTTCTGGGCAATGGTCATCTTATACCCTAGCATTGCAGCTTTCGGAAGATAATATGGCAGCCACTTACTTTTTATTGGAAAATCAATGGATGGTTGAATTTCAAAACCCGCATCAATAAGTTTGGCATGTAAATAAAAATCCGAATATAGACTATGACACCAATGATTTCCATCCACCTGAAGCAACCGTCGCACACCTATAAGACTTGTCAAGGATATGCTAAGAATAATCAGCACCCCATTATCTTCCAACACTCTGTAGGCTTCATTAATCAATTGATCGAGTCCCTTTTGAGTTCTTTCGATCGTATGAGAGAATATAATTGAAGAAAAACTTGCATCTTTTATAGGCCATAAATTATCGATATCCGCTCTGATTGATGAACAATCAATGGGCAACGGCTCCTTGGGCTCAACCATTAATAAATAATGTCTTAATTCACTTTTCATTAAATGAATATAGGGCAAACCACACAGCTGAAGTGCACTTTCAATATTATATTGTTTCATTGCAATTTCAATTTGAGATTTCTCAAACTGAAAGATAGCATCGCCATCTTTAGATTTTTGCCATTGGTTGAGTGATGTCGAAATTGGTCGATACATGCTATTATTTTAAGAGGATAGGCAGGAATTGCAAATGGTAGACAAAATAGATTACGTTAACGCATTAAATGACAATTACATATGGTTATTGATTAAAGGTGATCATGTCGTAGCAATTGATCCTGGTGAAGCATCCCCTTTACTCAACTGGTTAACAAATTCTCATTATCAGCTTAAAGGAATCGTCATCACGCATCATCACTATGATCACGTTGGTGGAATTGATGAACTAATACATCATTTCCCCAAAATTAAAATTGCTGGCCCAGAACATCAAGACATCCAGCCTTTACATATTCATGCAAAAGATAAAATTACCATCGATTTCTGGAACTCAAACGTAATTCATGTACCTGGTCATACAAAAGAACACGTAGCTTACTACGATGGAAACCAGTTGTTTTGTGGTGATACCCTTTTTTGTGCAGGGTGTGGTCGAAATTTTGAATGTGAATACGATGTACTTTTTGATAGCTTGCAAACCTTAAAAAAACTCCCAGATAAAACTAAAATTTACTGCGGCCATGAGTATACGATAAGCAATTTAAAATTCGCACAAATGATCGAACCACTTAACCCTACAATTGAATCTCATTTAAAGCAATGTGAAATACTTCAATGTACATTACCATCAACCATTGCATTAGAAAAAAAAATAAATCCATTTCTACGATGTTCTGAAGCAAGTATAATACGTGCTGTAGAAAGAAGATTTAATTGTAAAGCACCCTCTGAAAAACAAGTTTTTAAACTTTTAAGAAAGTGGAAAGATACTTTTTAGTTTGACATCAGCCACTGTGAACCTTTAAATTGAAAAGCGTTATGACTGTCGAATTAAAATGTACTAATTTAGGATTTTCTGTTCGAAACAAATGCATTGTTTCAAATGTGGATATTGAAGTGAAACAAAAAGAGATCGTTGGTATTTTTGGCCCTAACGGCGCAGGTAAAACCACTACATTTCAAATGATTGCTGGCATTATCCCGTCAACAACAGGCAAAATGATATTTGACGACCAAGAAATAACCTCATTAAGCCTCGCTAAGAGAGCAAATTTAGGATTATTTTACTTACCCCAGGACAGCTCTGTGTTTAGAGAGTTTAGCGTTAAAGATAATATTATGGCAGCCCTGGAATGCAGAAAAGATCTAACACATTTACAAAAAATATCGAAAGCAGATGAGTTGTTAGATCTAATCAAACTCACTAAAATTGCTGATTCATTAGGAAAGAGTATTTCTGGAGGAGAAAGACGAAGAGTTGAGATTGCAAGATTATTAGCATTATCTCCAAAAATGATCATGCTAGATGAGCCTTTTGCCGGGGTAGACCCTGTAGCTGTTGGTGATATCAAAGATATTATCGAAAAAATGGCTGAGGCAGGCGTAGGAGTCATTATCACTGACCATAATGTCCGTGAAACACTGAGGCTTTGCCACAGAGGCTACGTTTTACATAACGGATCAGTTATTACAAGCGGTGGACCTGAAGCCATTATGAGTTGCCCTAAAGTAACAAAGGTATACTTAGGTGACACTTTTGCCGATGTAATCAATTAATGATGTGCAGTCATTTTATCTTTGACTTTATTTAATTGAGTTTTTAGCTTATGTAAAACCATGTCAATGGTTTTATACATATCTTTAGATGATGCGACAGCGTGTAAATCATTTTGTGGTAAATGCATTGTAGCTTGGATCTTATGCTCAAGCTTATGCACACTTAACACAACATGTACCTTAGTCGGCATGTGACTAAATTGATCTAGCTTATTGAATTTATGAGAGATTTGACGACGAATGCCATCAGTGAGTTTGACGTTTTGGCCAGTAAGTTCAAGAAACATATACACCTCCTTGAGATTTTTACCTACATATATTATACCATTTTTCTTATACAAATTTCCACAAATAAATTTTTGATTTATTCTTTTTACATGTTACTATAACGAAGTTAATTTTGGGTATTTAATGCTTACAGTTTTTAAATCAATGAAAATCGTTGGGAAATCAATCATATGGGTTGCGGCTATTTTCTGGTTGTTCGGTCTTACACCCGTACAAGATATTTGCACCTTAACACTTCACAACATTATTAAAGGGCAACATTTTTTTGCTGACACTTTTGGACTAAACCAAACATTCGGTTTTAAGTCAAAAAGTTCATCAGAAGATGCTTAAACGCTAAAGTAATTTAAGCTGTAGCTTGGCCTCATCACTCATTCTGTCTTGGGACCATGGCGGGTCGAATACCATTTCTACTTCCACTCTCTTTACCTCTGGAATCAACATGACCTTTCTTCGTACATTTTCGACCAATATGGGTCCCATTCCGCATCCTGGAGCCGTTAACGTCATCGCCACATAAGCAACCTGACCAATGTCCTCATCTACAAATTGACAGCCATATATTAACCCTAAGTCAACAATATTGACAGGGATTTCTGGATCGTAACATGTTTTTAAAAGCGTCCAGGCTCGCTTCTCCATGTCCATTGAAACGTCCTTTGCGCAATCCAAATATGTCATGTCAGGTTCTACACCTAAAGCACCAACATCCTCTTCATGAATAAGAACCAGGTTACCATTTACTTGAATGGTTATACTGCTTCCTAATGCTTGAGTTACAATCACTTTAGTATCTTTCTCTAAAAGTAAAGGTTGTCCTGATGGAATTAAAGTAGCATCAGTATCACGCAATAACGCCACTTCGCTCCCTAAGAGGGTTTTAGCGTTCTTAAGCATCTTTACCATCCAAGTTGAAACTTTCACCACACCCACACATGTTTTTCGCATGTGGATTTAAAAAGACTATTTTTGTTTGCCCAAGTGAGAGGGTCTGTAAATCAATGACAACATCTTTTAGGTGAGAAATGCTACTTTTTTCAACATAAATTTTCTCATTTTGATATTGTGTTTTTTCCCATTCCTTGGAAACCTCATCAATCGTAATATCGTATTTCATTCCAGAACAGCCCTTATTTAGCACTCTGACAAGAACACCATAGCTTTCAGGTGATGATTTCAATAATTCTTGAAAATGGCGAATGGCCTGTGGCGTTAACTTAAATACATTCATTCTATGACCTATTCGGTTTTTGCAATTACTTTATTGCCGTCTAAAATATTTTTTAATGCATGCCAACTAAGCGTTGCACATTTAATTCTTGAAGGGTAATTTTTCACTCCCTCTAACACCGATAATTTGCCTAATGCTTCGGTTTCATCAACTTCTCCCATCATAAGATCGTGAAATTGATCAAATAGAGTCCTAACCTCTTCCACATGCCTTCCTTTAATTGCACCTGTCATCATTGATGCAGATGCCATCGAAATAGCACAACCCTCACCACTAAACATTGCGTTTTGAATAATCTGATCCTTAATATCAAGATAAAGTATTAGTTTATCTCCACATAAGGGATTATACCCCTCCTGGTGATGTGAGCATGGTTGTATTTCACCAAAATTTCTGGGACGTGTACCATGATCAATGATTAACTGTTGGTAAAGCTGCATTAATTCGTTATTCATAATCTGAATATTTTTTTCACTTGGTTTAATCCATCTACTAAATGATCGATGTCGCTAGTTCCATTATACATCGCAATACTGGCGCGTATCAATGCTGGCTCACCTAAAACATCCATTAAAGGCATTGCACAATGATGACCAGCACGTACAGCGACACCCTGTGAATCGAGTATGGTTGCAACATCGTGAGGGTGAGCTCCTTTTACAGCGAATGAAAATATTCCAAGACGATTGTGGGCTGGACCATACAATTTAACATAATCAATATTTGATAAAGCTTTATATGCATAGTCCGTCAATTGATCTTCATATTCTTTTATTTTTTCAATACCAAAGCTATTGATGTAGTCCAAAGAAGCCGCCATTCCGACTGCTTCAGCATAGGCCGGTGTACCCGCTTCAAATTTTAAAGGTGGAGGTAAATACGTAGCGTCTTGATAAGATACCTTTTCAATCATACTCCCACCACCTTGATAAGGTGGCATAGCTGATAAAAGCTCCTCTTTACCATAAAGGATTCCAATTCCCGTTGGCCCAAAATGTTTATGTCCAGAAAATGTTAAGAAATCACAGTTAAGTACTTGTACATCAATTTTAAAATGTGCAGGTGCTTGTGCAGCATCAATGAGTACTTTTGAACCCATTGCATGGCCTTTATCGATAATGGTTTTTACGTCGTTGATTGTACCTAAAACGTTTGATGCATATGTAATAGAGATCATTTTAACTTTACTTGTTAACATTGCATTAAAAGCGTCCATATCAAGATTTCCATCTTGTGTAAGCGGGACTACTTTAATTTTAAGCTGTAGTTTTTTAGCAAGTAACTGCCAAGGGACAATATTTGCATGATGCTCCATTTCAGAAATTAGTATTTCATCACCTGGTTCAAAAATAAATCCTATGCTTGAGGCCACCAGGTTAATGGCTTCGGTCACACCCCTTAAAAAAATAATTTCTCTTTCATTGTGTGCGTTAATAAAGTGCTGTATGGTTACTCTCGCATTTTCATATGCAGCCGTGGCTTCTTCACTTAAAAGATATACTCCACGATGGACATTCGCATTATGTCGTGAATAGAACTCTTTCAAGGTATCCAAAACCATCAGTGGCTTTTGTGTTGTTGCTGCATTGTCTAAATAAACAAGTTGGTTTTCATTTATTCTACGACTTAGAATTGGAAAGTCTGATGCAATCTTTTCATGATCAAACGTTTTACTTATTGACATATCTATATTATACCACTTTATATATACAAATATTACCCTTTTTTGCTAAATTTTTCATCATCAAAGTTTTGAACCTAAAACGATGGGCCCTCAGCATGGTAAATACCCATTAATGTTTTAGCACTTAGTTCATTACCTTCTGTATCACAAGCAACGATCTTTTCCTCTTCTAATCGAGCGCCAATAATGGAATAGATTTTATTTATTTCTTGCTTATTTTTAGACTCATACCTTAAACAAACTGAAAATATAGAATCACGTCTTTTATTTGCTTTATCAAGTGTCCGATCAGGCAAATCTGGGACTGGTAAATACACGTTTATTTGATCTGAAAATTTTAGAAAAAAGTTATTAAAAACATCAACTGCAAATATTCTAATTAAAAGCTTCATTAACTGATATAGATGGTCAAGTGCCATATTTGCATAAAGCCCATCATTTGCAATGAGCGATTGACATGATGAATCTTCGTCAACTAATTCTTCCTTAAAATATTGCCACAAACGTGATAAATCATCCACTTTAATAAATCCTATATTCTCATTATGTATTGGATCAATATACATTTGAAAAAGCTTTTCAATGGTTTTTTCTAAGACCTCTATTTTATTGTCTGAGGGGTAATACAAAACATGATTCACTTGATCTATGTTTCCAAGCGGAATCAAAGGTATGCCATCTCCTTTGAACTGTTGAGGTAAAAGAGATGATAAAAAGTGATAGCTTTCATCAGTATCCTTAAAGGGTAAACATTGACTATCTTTCAACAAATCAATTGCTTGAAATTTATAATAGTTTAGGATTTTATCCAACAAAATATTGAATTTATATTGCTTAAACTGAATTATCGAAAAATAAAAAGGGATTTTTTTGGACGGTCTAAATACCATCATATGCAATATGGTAAGTAATGCGAAAAAATATGTCTGTAGAAGATCTAATAATTCACTCATACGCCATAGCGTAACATAAAGCACTGTATTTTCTCAAATATTTCAAGTTAAGGAATCAAAGAAGAGTGATGTACAATGATTTTTGGATATTCGTCGTGATTAAAATGACTCCATACAAACGTAGAATGCACCGATACAATCTCATTATCCTGATCAATAAAATCCGTGTGCCCCATCCATGTCATTAATTTCTCATTAATAACGTAGTGCCCCATTCTATAAGAGATACTTGTCCATGGTTTAAGAGCAAACCCCATATCTTCAGGAAAATGTGTATTACCACCTACAAAATATGAATGCGCTCCATCTATTGTGTTTCTAAAGGGTTGTTCCTTAGCAAGTGTGGGTTTAAAAAGAACATTTGTAAAGTCAAATGCATACAATGTTTTTACGAAATCAATAGCAGTCTTTTGATAATTATTCTGATTTCTAAAATCACTTCCGATTTTTAAAATACCGTCTGCCCAATTATTTAATGAGACATTGACATTCTCAATCAAAATTGGCTGAAGATCATTTAAAATCATATTGAGAACCCATGAAACTTCACCCGTTGATGAATCCAATCCTGCCAGATTTCAGGCAATAATAAAATGACTTCTTCAATAAACCCACAAATTATCATATTTTTTGCAAGCTCATAAGGAATACCTCTAGATCTTAGATATAGGAGCGATTTTTCGTCGATTTGACCCACCGAGGAGCCATGTTGGCACCGAACATCATCAATATCAATTTCAAGCTCTGGGCGCGAAAATATCTGACATTCCTCTGAAAGCATTAAAGCATGTGCAAGTTGCCTAGCATCGGTCCCTGGAGCTGTTTGCTTAACAATCGCTCGCCCATGAAAAACAGCTTTCCCCTTATCTCGCCCAACAGAATAAAACATCTGATGACTTTTTCCTTTTGGAGAATGATGGATAATATCAATCTCTTTATCATCAAAATCTTTATTTTTTGGTAAAAGTAAACCAGATAAGTGGACATCTGCCTCAGCATCAACGTCAATATTATGACGCTCATGCACCCAAGAAGATTCAAAGTTATAGAAAAAACCATTTAGTCGACTTTTCTTTTTTGCATCAGCATAATGATTTAAAATTATTTTGCTCGATGGGGCTGTCCATGTCATTAAATCTAAACTTGATTTCGATTGTATGTGCGAATTGATTGATAAATTTAACGTTGAATCAGGATAAATAACAGAGATTTTTATTTGGTTATCCGATGAATCTTTTAAAACATTTAGATTAAGTTGAATATTATGCCATTGATGTTTAGTAGTTGCGAGAAATACAACGTGAAGTTTTCTTTTTTTTGAAAAATTTAACTGTATTGCATCATCCAACCCAGCAAACAACAAAATATCAAATAAAGTGACATTTCGATCGTGAGAAGGAACATGAATTTTATTTTGCATATTTTCAAATGCAATATCTAATGAATCGTTAATGGACTGAAAGTTCCCATCAATACAAATATAATCAACGTCTTTACTATCAAGTTGATATGATTTTAAAAGTCCTTCAACATCAGATTTTTTTGTTTTTTTATTTTTAGACCATTGATGACTTTCAACCCATCTTAAATTAGCATATTTCCACTGTTCATTTTTCTTGGTAGGTAATTCAATTTTTTTAAATCTAGCAGTTGCTACACTTCGTAAAGGCTCATACCATTTAGGATGCTTTGAGGAGTGAAGTATTTCTTTTAAAGTTTCAATCATATTAAGAAGTTACTTCAACCAACCATAACCTTCTTTTTCTAGCCTTTGTGCTAACGTATAATCGCCGGTCAACACAATCTTTCCGTCTTTTAGAATATGGACGACATCCGGAATTATATAATCTAATAAACGCTGATAATGGGTCACCACAATGAAGCTACGCTTTTCATCACGCATTGCATTGACACCCTCTGCCACCGTTTTTAAAGCATCGATATCCAGTCCTGAATCCGTTTCATCTAAAATTGCTAGCTTAGGTTCTAGAAGCAACATCTGTAAAATTTCATTTCTCTTTTTCTCACCACCAGAAAAACCATCATTAAGACCCCGCTGTAGAAGCTCTGGATTCATATGAAGAAGCTTCATTTTATTTTTTATCAGCTCTATACAATCGAAAGCATCTAGTGGCTCAAGACCCTTATATTTACGAATACTATTTAGAGATGCTTGTAAAAAAACCATATTGTTTACACCTGATATGGCTACTGGATACTGAAATGCTAAGAAAACACCCTCACCTGCTCTTTCTTCGGGTAATAAACCATGAAGGTCACTCCCCTCAAGTAATATTTTACCCGCAGTAATATTGTAATCCTCATTACCAGAGATTACACCAGCCATTGTACTTTTACCGGATCCATTAGGACCCATTATTGCGTGTACTTCACCAGGATTTACCTTAAGATCAATGCCCTTAAGAATTGTCTTTCCATCAATATCGGCACTTAGGTTTTTGATCTCGAACATTTTAACCTACGCTTCCTTCTAAACTAATCTCTAATAACTTTTGTGCCTCGACAGCAAACTCCATTGGCAGCTCCTGAAAGACAGTTTTACAAAAACCATTTACTATTAAATTGACTGCTTCTTCTTCTGATAAGCCTCTTTGACGACAATAAAACAATTCCTGTTCTGAAATTTTTGAGGTCGTTGCTTCATGTTCAACCTGAGCAGATGGATGAGATACTTCAATATACGGGAAGGTATGAGCCCCACATGTGTCAGATAAAAGTAGCGAATCACATTCTGTATGGTTTCGTGCATTTTTTGCAAGTGGTGATACTTTTACAAGCCCCCGATAGGTATTTTGCCCTTTTCCAGTAGATATTCCCTTAGAAACAATGGTACTTGATGTATTTTTACCAATATGAACCATTTTAGTGCCCGTATCTGCTTGTTGATAATTATTCACAACTGCGACTGAATAGAATGATCCACTTGAGTGATCACCTTTCAAAATAACGCTTGGGTATTTCCAAGTAATTGCTGAACCGGTTTCTACTTGTGTCCATGAGATTTTTGATCGTGCTTCGCGACAATCTCCACGCTTTGTAACAAAGTTATAAATACCACCTTTACCGTTCTCATCACCTGGGTACCAGTTTTGGACAGTAGAATATTTAATTTCACTATCTTCATGTGCCACTAATTCAACAACGGCTGCATGTAACTGATTTTCGTCTCGCATTGGAGCACTACATCCCTCCAAATAACTCACATAGCTACCTTTATCAGCAATAATCAGTGTTCTTTCAAACTGACCTGTGTTCATTGCATTAATTCTAAAATAAGTAGATAGCTCCATTGGACATCTCACACCAGGTGGGATGTAAACAAAAGACCCATCACTAAAAACAGCAGAGTTAAGTGCTGCGAAAAAATTATCCCTGTAAGGTATAACAGTACCCATGTATTTTTTAATTAAATCAGGATGCTTTTCAACTGCTTCAGAAAAAGGGAGAAATATCACACCAGCATCAGCGAGTTTCTCTTTGAATGTAGTCGCAACAGAAACACTATCAAAAACTGCGTCCATCGCTACACCCGCTAACATTTTTTGTTCATGCAGTGGAATACCCAATCTTTCGTATGTTCGTAGAAGCTCTGGATCCACTTCATCGAGGCTCTTAGGACGATCTACTTGAGATTTAGGCTTAGAAAAATAACTGATAGCATTGAAGTCAATTGGATTTATATTGAGCTTTGCCCAATTTGGTTCCACCATTTTAAGCCAATGCCGATACGCTTTTAGACGCCATTCTAGCAGGAATGGTGGTTCATTCTTTTTTGCGGAAATGGCTCTTATAACACCCTCATTCAAGCCCGGTGGAAGAGCATCGGAAGGAACGTTAGATTCAAAACCATACTTGTATTGTTCGGATATTTGTAATTTACTCATACTATAATCTTATTATAAAGGAATTTAAGGCTTAAGCCAACTATTAAATAATCAAAATATGTTTATTTCTCCCATAAATCTTCAATAAACCCTTTTCTCCCACTTGCTTCGAAATATCGCTGGTAATATTCTGGATTTTTTTTAAAAAATTGATGGTGATACAGCTCAGCCGGATAAAATATTTTTGCAGGTAAGATTAACGTTTCAACTTTTCTATCAAAATGGTCCTCGATTTGATTTTTTGATTGAACCA
>MDTB01189742.1_pt1 | contig 11247 bp, 9 predicted proteins | sample 811161 | NCBI WGS metagenome assembly MDTB01 (sample SAMN05326650, study PRJNA326480) | marine metagenome | isolation source: seawater | place: Mediterranean Sea | collected 2009
GTCTTTGACACTTCTTTAAGTCTGAAATATTGTATATAACAATTATAAAGTCTTTACATATTAAATAATTAAAAATGGTGAATATCTTTAGATTTTTTTTAATGCCTGTTTTAGGAATAATATTGATTAGTTGTTCAGATACAAGCAAAGAATTAAGCTGTAAAGAAATTTTAGAACTCGCATACACAAATTCCTCTCTAAATAATTTTGAAAAAAATAAATTTAAAGATTTGTTTTCAAACCGCTATCCAAAATATGACGTGATGTTTGAAGATGCTGCAAATGAAACAAATATTGAAAAAAACCTCCTGGCTGCTATTTCTTTTCAAGAATCGCAATGGGACCCAAGAGCACAATCTAATATGGGCGTCCGAGGTATGATGATGGTAACTTTAGAAACTGCCGCGTTAGTTGGTGTTGAGAAACGATTAAATCCAGAGCAAAACATTAAAGGCGGTGCAAGATATTTCGCCATACTGAAGGAAAAAAATAAAATTGGTCCTACAGAGGCCGATAAATTATCCATTGTTCTTGCAAGTTACAATCTTGGTCCTACTAATATTATTAAAGTCGCGAGCCTAGTAAATCCAAATATTCAAGACGTTTTATGGAATGAAATTAAAGAAGAATTAAGCACTATTAATGGAAAAGATCTAAATCTTACAGATAATGAATCTTATTCGAGAGGACAACAAGCTATAGATTATGTCGATAGAATCAAAAATTATTATAAGCTATTGAGTGCTCATTCTTGTGTTGCCCCTAAAGATCAATTAGCTTTCTTTTAAGTGAATTAATTTTATCCCTGCATACGGCAGCTTTCTCAAACTCCATTTTTTTAGCTAAAGCAAACATTTCATCTTCAAGTTTTTTAAGGGTTTCAGTTAAATTATCAATAGTGTCATCTTTAATTTTAAATGAGATGATCTTTTCTATATCTTCTCTTTTTTTCTTAGTATTTCCTTTGATTACTCTAGCCCCTTCCATAATATCTTTTACTTTAGTCGATATAGATTTAGGAGTTATGTTGTTATCTGCATTAAATTCTTCTTGAATAGATCTTCTTCTGTCAGTTTCATCAATTGCTCTTTGCATTGATCCTGTAATTTTATCTGCATATAAAATAGCCCTTCCTCTAAGATTTCTTGCAGCCCTTCCTATAGTTTGAATTAAAGTAGTATCTGATCTTAGGAAGCCTTCTTTATCTGCATCTAAAATAGCCACTAAGCTTACTTCAGGAATATCCAGCCCCTCCCTCAAAAGATTAATTCCAACCAAAACATCAAACTTACCCAGTCTTAAATCTCTAATTATTTCCACTCTCTCAACTGTATCAATATCTGAATGCATATATCTAGCAGAGATATTGTTTTCATTTAAATAATCTGTGAGGTCCTCTGCCATTCGTTTAGTAAGAGTGGTTATTAATACTCTTTCTTTCATGGCGACTCTTTCGTTACATTCTCCAATAACATCATCTATTTGTGTTGATGCAGGCCTAATTTCAACATCAGGATCTGTTAGGCCAGTCGGTCTTATAATCAGTTCAACCAGATTGTCTTGATGCTCTTTTTCATACTTACTTGGTGTGGCCGAAACATATACTCTTTGAGGAGCAAGCATCTCCCATTCTTCAAATTTTAAAGGCCTATTATCAAGAGCTGATGGAAGTCTGAACCCATATTCCACAAGGGTTTCTTTTCTAGATCTATCACCTTTATACATGGCTCCAATTTGTGGGACTGAAACATGAGATTCATCTATAAAAACAACAGCATCTTTTGGAATGTAATCAAATAAACAGGGTGGGGATTCTCCTGGATTTCTTCCACTCAGATATCTTGAGTAGTTTTCAATACCTTGGCAGTATCCAAGTTCTCGCATCATTTCTATATCATAGGTTGTTCTTTCTTGCAGGCGCTGTGCTTCAACAAGTTTATTATTTTCTTTTAAAAACTGTAAACGATTCTTCAGCTCATCTTTTATGTCAGGAATGCAATTGGTAACAGTATCTTGAGGTGTAACATAATGCGTTTTTGGAAATATAGTAGCTCTTGGTATTTCATTTATTAGAACTCCTGTCAAAGGATCAAACCACGACAATCTTTCAATTTCATCTCCAAAGAATTCAATCCTAAGGGCTTCCTTGTCAGAATCTGCTGGATAAACATCAACAGTATCTCCCCGGACTCTAAATGTTGCTCTTCTAAAATCTAGATCATTTCTTGTGTATTGAAGAGCTGATAATCTCAAAACTAATTCGCGTTGAGATAACACATCGCCTCTATCAAGATGGACGACCATCTTTAAGTATGATTCAGGAGCTCCCAAACCATAAATGGATGAGACAGTTACAACAACTATGGTATCTTTACGTTCAACCAGCGCTTTTGTTGCTGATAGTCGCATTTGCTCAATATGTTCATTAATTGAGGCATCTTTGGCTATATATGTATCTGAAGTTGGGACATATGCCTCAGGTTGGTAATAATCATAATATGAAACAAAGTACTCCACTCTGTTATTTGGAAAAAAATCTCTAAATTCTCCATATAGCTGGGCTGCCAAAGTTTTATTATGTGCCATAATAATTGCCGGCCTTTGAGTCTCTTCAATAACTTTTGCCATAGTATAAGTCTTACCTGAGCCTGTTACTCCTAATAAAGTTTGATGAAGCAACCCGTCATTTAATCCCTCAACAAGGTTTTTAATAGCGTCAGGCTGAGACCCAGCAGGAGAAAAATCACTTATAACTTTAAGTTTCTGTTTTGTCATTTACTTATATATTAAAAATTACTTATAATGCACAGCTAATATTGTTCCTCAGTAGCTCAGCGGTAGAGCAGTTGACTGTTAATCAATTGGTCGTTGGTTCGATCCCAACCTGAGGAGCCATTCAATTACCATTTTATATTATTTCATTAAACAATTAATTTATTGCTTTTTTAATTTCAGAAGCTATTGCTTTTGCAAGTATTGGTGGAACTGCGTTACCTATTTGTTTACCAATTGAAGTTTTAGATCCATAGAAAATAAAATTATCTTTGAAAGATTGCAATCTAGCAGCCTCTCTTGCTGTGATTGACCTATTGAGCAATGGATGAGTTACTCTTCCAACAGGAGGTGTATCAAATCTAGTTGTTATTGTATATGCCGGAGCAGTTCTAAGCATTCGTCCATATGCGCCACTATGAACTGATTTAGTCTTATATTTTTCGGGCAGATCTTTCATGCCTTGCCCCTCTTTAATCATTTTCATTAGGTTTATTATTTTTTGATCGTGATTTGAGGCAATATGATTATATAAATGCTTGTTATTGCCCCGCATTATTTTTTGATATTCACATGTAGTATTTTTATCATAATACATCTTAAAACTTCCCTCACCTGCATTGATATGGGGAAGATCAAATATAGCTTCCTCAATAGTAATAACTTCATTTAAGTTTTTTCCGTGAGTTTTTTTTGGAAACAAATTTTCAGAATCAATGCCAATTCTATTTCCTATAAAGTATGCTCTTTTTCTTAATTGTGGGACACCATACTCTGATGCAAGGAGAATTTTGTATGAAGTTTCGAAACCTATACTATTAAAAAGATCTAAGATATTTTTTTTAATTTCGCCTTTTTGAAAATTTAAAATTCCTGGAACGTTCTCCATAATAAAAATTTTTGGTTTAAGATCTGAGACAACTCTAAAAAATTCTTTAAACAAATTATTACGTGAGTCATTTAGAAATGCTCCTGAGTTTCTTATTCTTCGACCAGCCATACTAAAGCCCTGACATGGTGGTCCACCAGCAACAATATCAACACCACTATCATTAATAAGTAGATCTCTAGAATTTACATCAGCAATATCATTAATAAATACTTTCGTATTGCAGTGATTTTTTATTAAAGTTTCTGCAATCCCTTTATCATGCTCTACTGCGGAAATAACTTTATAACCTGCGTTAATAAAACCCTCTGATATGCCTCCACACCCTGCAAATAAATCTATTAACGTTAAGCTGTTTTTATTTTCCATTTATAAATTTTCTTATCTTTATCATCAGTGCCATATTCATACTTTTTAGATAAGATATTTTCGATACTAACTGGATCGCCATTTTCATTAGCATATATATTTCTCTTTACTATGTATGGTATTAAGATTTCATACAACTTATCGACAGTTATAGATTTATTTTTAGCAAAAATACTATCTATTTTAGTCTCTATAACTTTGATTGGATTTTTAACTATTTTGTTATGATTATTCATTTTAGATTCAGGTTTAATAAAGTTATAAACAAAATCACCCTTAAAGGTATTTTTAAAATTTATCCCCTGAGTACCAGATGCAACAGCTTGCTCCTGATATACAATATTTTCCATTTCAAAACCCGCATTATTTACAGCATCTATTATACTTTTCCAAATTTTTAGATCCCGATTGTGAAATGTAAAAGAGAGGTGTTTTCCTTTTTTTAATACCCTATATAACTCTTTAAATACGTTATCTAATCTTACAGAGTAATCCTGATATTTTTTATTCCTATAAGGATCATAAATTATTTCCTTGTTGTAATTAACAGAATTATCAAGCCATGAGTTGAAAAACATACTTAATCCAAGATAAGCGATGCTTTCTCCATAGGGAGGGTCTGTAAAAATATAATCTATTGAATTTGATTCAATGTTTTTAAGAAATTCAGATGATTTTTTATATAACTTATATTTATTTGATTTGATTAAAAAGTTGGTTTCCAACTTTCCTTTTCTAATTCTTTTGTATCTTGAAATAAAACTTTCAAAAATATTTTTTTCTGTGTGTATCTTAGGAGCCCACAATTTACTAATTTGCCAACCTGACTTACCGTTAACTGTTTCCAAATCACCAGGTATCATTTTTGAAACGTTAGGCAGCATAGATGAGAAGCACATCATCAAAACATTCCTAATATCTTTATCTTTTGTTAAAAGAATATCTCTTCTTATATTTGAGAGAATCAATAATGCTCTTTTAGTGAAAAGCTGATCAATATGAGTTTTGTTACTCCTTTTAACATACTTAAGAATCTCATCACATGGAAAAATAATTTCATTATCTTTTAAGGCTTTTTTAAATAATCTTTCACTTTTTTTAATAATTTTTAAATCATCCTTGTCTGCATCTTTTCTAAAAATACCAGAATTTTCGGAGAAACCTTTGATCTTTAACAAATTGTTTTCCTCGTAGACAGAATTAAGCATTCTTGAAGGCAAATTACTACTTGGACATTTGGTAATATAAAGGTCAGAAAACTTATCTATATTTTTATTTAATATTGAATAAAACTCTTTATCAAATTTATTTATATCTATTTTTTTAAGTGTATTTTTAGTAATAAAAATTGATAATGGATTTAAATCAATTCCAACTGCAGATCTTGAAATTTTTACAGACTCAATTATTGTAACGCCACTCCCCATAAAAGGATCTAAAACAGTGTCACCTTCTTTGGTATAGTTCTTAATATAATCTGATACAACATTATGGGGTTTTCTGCCCCAATACTTGTGCATCATGTAATGTGCGGGATGAGCTTTAGCTGGAATATTTTTTAATTTTTTTGCCATGGCGTCCCCAGGCTACATAGCATTTCTTCATATCCCTTGGGATCTTCTGAATATAGAGCAACCTCTCCATCCTCAAGCATTGTTTCAAAATTATGCATTAAATCGTATATTTCAGAGATTGATTCCCTATTAATAGAAATATTTTTATCATCAATAATTAGGTTTGGAGATAATTCTAATAGATTTTTAATTCTTGTATCTAGCTCGCTACCTTTTTCACCATTTCCTTTAGCAATATCTTTGAACCATTTTTCAATTTCTTTTTTATTAGCCTCTTCTTCATTTCTTAATTTAATTATTAATTTAACTTTATCAATAAAATCAAAATGGTTGCTCGATGTAATTACAAAGGCATTAAACTCTGTCATTGAAATACTATAGTTCTGAGTTTTCTTGCCAATCTCTATAAGGATTTTATAGAGATACATAATATAAAAAATTGAAAAAATTTCTGATACATCCCTCCTATTTTTGGTATTTCCATGTTTATTAGTATTACTATTTTGAGGTCCATGAAAGCATATTTTTTGGAACTGCTCTTCAAGAATATGTTCATACTTTTCAATATCATCCCATTTAGATTCACATAACAGCTTCGACTCTTGGTAAACGTCAGTAAACTCTCTGGATTTCACATTTCCTTTTAAGTAACCAAATAACTTTGCCCTATTAGTAATCCTGTTTTGTGTGCTTAGACCACTTTCCTTGATTAATTGATTTTCAAGAGGTGCCGTCCCCAAAGAATCATAATTACTTTCTATCAACTCAACTACTTTGAAAACTTTAGATAGATCTTTTTGTTGTTTGCCAATATTCCAATAGTAATTGTTTGAATAATATTTTTTTAATACCTCTCCAAAGTCTTGCCATTCTCTCGAAATCTTTGACATGTCAACAGGCTTTGATCTTGCAGCAATTTCTTCTTCCTGCTCTCTAAGTCTTGTATAGGTATTGTATATTTCTTGAGTGAAAAAAACTTTATTGCCGTTATTGTCGTAGTAATAAATATCCTTATCTTTTTGTGGTTCATTACCAAAACCCAAAAATTCAAATTTATCAATGAGCTTTTTATCATTACTAATAAAATCGATAACATGCACCGTATCCTTTCCCGAATGCATCCTAAGACCTCTTCCAAGCTGTTGTGACATGATTACATGCGATTCCGTTGGCCTCAACATTAGCAAACACTCAACATCTGGAAAATCTACACCTTCATTAAAAATGTTTACTGTAAAAACAATATCTAGCTTGTTATTCCTAAATTTATCTGAAATTTCAGCTCTCTCTCTTTGATCGAGATATCTTTTATTACTATGAATAGCCGCTGCTCTGTGACCATTTTCTGAAAATTTCTTCGCCATATATTCTGCATATTCTATGCTGTGGCAGAATCCTATAGTTTTTGTAGGATTTCCATTTTGCTTCAGAAAGTAATCGTATTCTTCTAATATTGCTTTATCTCTTTTTTCTACCATTAACTTTTCATTTAAATCTTTTTCTTCATACCTAGAGCCGTTCCAAACTATATTCTCATAATCAATATTGTCTTTTAGTAACTTATACTCATATCCACAAATCCAACCTTTGGATGTAGCTTCTTCTCGAGTTATTTCATGAATAAGATTGTTACCAAAAATCTCTGTTACATTTTGCATATCTGTTCTGGTAGGTGTAGCCGTCATGCCAAGAAGATAGCTTGGATCGAAGTATTCAATAATTTTTTCATAAGAGGCAGCAGAAGCATGATGACATTCATCAATTATGATTGTATCGAAATGTTTTTTAGGAAATTGTGCATATAGGTCTTGCTTTGAAAACGATTGCATTGTTGCGATAGTAACTTGTTTATCCAGATCCTTGTTTTCTCCATCTACAATTCCTATATCCTCAGATATTTCTGGCCATGCCTTTTTAAAAGATCCCTGAGCAGCATCTCTTCCCAAAATATCTTTCAAGTGAGCCAAAAATAAAACATTTCCTCCATAGTGTTTTGCATGAAAAATACTAATGAAAGTTTTACCAATTCCAGTAGTTAATGAAATAAGGCCACTTTTATCACCGCTATCTCTTGAGGCATTTATGGCATCAAGAGTTTTTTGTTGGAATGAAAAAAGTTCAATGGAATCTCCAACATTTGGATTTAAAAGAGGGTTTAAGGTTTCATCTCCAATAAAAGTCTGTCTAAGCAATTTCTCAGATGATTCTGGTTTTTCATCAATATTATAAAGTGGGACAGTAATAAGTATGGGTACAGTTTCATAGTCTTTATCTATAAAGCTACATTCAAAACTACCTTCACTAAGTGCTAAATTAATATCATTCTTTTTATCCTCAGATTCTGCATAACTTTTCCTGCCAGCATGATGGCTAGTGCCATCAACTTCTATTAAATAATGTTTGTAAGGAGTTCTAACAATGAAATCTATTCTGTATTCGTTATCGCTAGTATAGAAATCTTCTTCAGGTTCTATAAAATCTAATCCGTATTCTCCATACATGGGATAAAAAATTTTATCTATAAATGCTTTTCCTGAAGGAGTGATTCCCCCTTTCTTACTTGCAAATTTTTTATAAAAATCTTCCAGATTCATGAGTTTAATATAAAGAACTTTTTAAGAAGATTAAATATATTTTCTCTAGTTTTTATGAATGCCTTTCTTGATTGAATTTTGCTAAAGGTATTATTATCAGGATCTTCATTTGGCCAATGTAATTTCTTACACTTTGTGGGAACGATAGGGCATACCTCTTCAGCGCAAAGTGTGATTACGTAATCAAGATTGTCGATAAAATTCTTATCAATATCCTCAATAGATTTAGATTTAAATGACGAAATGTCTATACCTACGCTTCTCAATGTCCATATGGCATTTTCATGAACCTCTTTTTCTGGTTTAGATCCAGCGCTTTTAATATTAAAAGATTTAGGGAGCATGTCTTTTGCCAGGCCTTCGGCGATTTGACTCCTTGCAGAATTTCCGACGCACAAAAATAAAATGTTCATTCTTCAAAATTGTAGATTTTAAGATATAAGAGTATCTTATATCTTAAATGATAAATTTTAAAAAATGTTTAAAGAAATTAATGTAAAAAATATGATTGGTGGTCTAGATGGTCATCTAGGGGAAGATGATTATACTATTCCGCTCGAGATATTAATAAACTCAGCAAATAATCATAATAAATTCAATTTCTATGGTGTTTTTGCATTTAAAAATCAACTTAAAGACAGGTTAAAAATGCGATACAAATTGAATAAATTTATGAAAGATAAATTTTTACCCTCACCTGCTGATCCAATCTTCGTAACAGGACTTCCAAGATCTGGAACAACTTTTTTATTTAATTTGTTAGCACTAGATGCTAATCATAGATCACCAAAGTATTGGGAAATCATGTCACCATTACCTTTAACTAAAGGTGATTTTGGTATCAAAAAACGTGAATGGAAGGTAAATGCTGAGCTCAAGTTTGCTAGGACCATAATTCCAAAGTTACGACACATGCATCATATTAGGGCTCAAACTCCTGAAGAGTGTGAACTGCTTGCTACAATAAATGTTAGGAGTTTTGTCTATATGTGTATGGCAAATGTCCCTGAGTATGTCGAGTATCTAAAAGATTGTAGTTTTGATTCTGTTTTTGTGTGGCATAAAAAATTTTTTCAAATGCTAGAGCTAACTGGTAAACCAAAAAGATGGCTATTAAAAGATCCAAGTCATATTGGTCATATTCCAGAGATTTTAAAAGCCTATCCAAATGCGAGGTTTATTAACATTCATCGATCTCCAATGGAATCAATTGCATCCTTTTGCAGTCTAACGAAGAATATTAGATCAGCTTTCTCAAAAAATGTTGACCCCAAGCAGATTGGTGGTGTGATATTAGATTTTTGGCAACACAGTCTTAATAAAGGCTTGGTTGAAAAACAAAAACTATCTCATGAACAGATTGTTGATGTGAGTTATTCAGAATTTATTGCAAACCCTCTTTTAACAATTAAAAATATTTATACACGTTTTGGACTAGATATTGGTATAGAGACTGAAAATAAAATGGAGCAATATCTTATTAATCAAAGAAATATCAAAAAACAAAAACATTCATATTCATTGGAAGAATATGGTCTCAATGATGACAAAATAAGCGATCACTTGAAAGACTATATTATTAATAATGACTTTTAATGATAAAATTAATTATTAAATTCAGGTAAATTCATTGAATAAATATAAAACATCAACTTTATTAACTTTTGCTTCATTGCTCATATTCCTAGTTTCATGTGCTGATAAGTCTGATATTAAAGAAGTTGAAAAACCTATGGAGAAAACTATGACACAAGTCACTATTAAAACATCGGTTGGAGATATCCAATTAGAATTAAATGATGAAAAATCACCCATCACAGTAGAAAATTTTAAGACAATTGCTCAATCTGGTTATTATGAGGGAACAATTTTCCATAGAGTTATTAACGGTTTTATGGTCCAAGGTGGTGGATTGAATGCTGACATGAGCAATAAATCGAGTGTCACAAGTCCTATTCAAAATGAAGCAAATAATGGTCTTGCAAATGATAGAGGAACTATTGCCATGGCGAGAACTATGGATCCACATTCTGCAACCAGTCAATTTTTTATTAACCACAAAGATAATGGATTTTTAAATCATACTGGAGAGAACTCACAGGGTTGGGGATATGCAGTTTTTGGTGTTGTAACTGAAGGCATGGATGTAGTTGATCAAATTGCTGAAGTAGCTACCGGCTCATCTGGAGGTCATCAAGATGTACCCGAAGAGGCTATCACAATAGAGTCTGTTACTGTCAGTAAATGAAGCCGCGCTTTATATCAGACATACATTTAAGTGAAGATAGTCCTCATTTAACAAATGCTTTTAAAGCATTTCTTGATGAATCCAGGGAATCTTGCACTCACCTATTTATATTAGGAGATTTATTTGAGATTTGGATTGGTGATGATGCTCATACACCTTATCATCAAGAAGTAAAAAAAATTCTTAAAGATTTTACTTCTGATGGTCCTAAAACTTACTTCACTCATGGCAACAGAGATTTTTTAATTGGTGAGGCTTTCGCAGATGAGGTTGGTATTTCTATCCTTCCAGATCCATATACTTTAAATATAAATGGTTTAAATGCAATTCTTAGTCATGGCGACTTCCTTTGTACAGATGATGTTGAATACATGGATTTCAGAAATAAGGTTAGATCTAAAGACTGGCAAAAAGATTTCCTATCTAAAGATGTTGATGAGAGAAATGAAATTGCAAACTCTTTAAGGTCTGGGAGCAAAGACGCTACTTCTAAAAAATCTCTTGATATTACCGATGCAAATATTGAAACAGTAAACAATTTCATTGAAGAAAATAAACCTGATATTTTTATTCATGGTCACACACACAGGCCAAAAATACATGAACATAATTCAACCAAAAGACTTGTTTTAGGGGATTGGAATGAATCTGGCTGGTACTGTTCTATCAAGGATAAAGACATAAATCTAAAAGAATTTAAAATCTAAAAACTATATTGTTTTAAATTTAAATATACTGTATATTTATACAGTATTTGGTAATTCCTATGAAAGTTGACTATATCGGAAAAATTTCTGAAGA
>MDTB01207352.1_pt1 | contig 11247 bp, 8 predicted proteins | sample 811161 | NCBI WGS metagenome assembly MDTB01 (sample SAMN05326650, study PRJNA326480) | marine metagenome | isolation source: seawater | place: Mediterranean Sea | collected 2009
CTTCATTACCCAATCCATGAAAAAAGTGAGCTGGGTCTTTTAGATTCTATGGTTTTCCATCCAGCGGAAGTGGATAAAATTAGTATTATAATTCGTCCTACACCTGAATTGGATACGCATGCTGGAATACATTGGCAAAAAGAAATGCAACAAATCCTTAATCCAAGCATCCGAAATCGGGTGGAAAGAATGATTCTGAATTTTTATAATATGTTAAGGGATGCGTTCGGAGAAGCAGCGAAGGCAATTTTAGGCGCTGTAAGTAAGGATTCTTCTTTTTCAGAGGTTAAGGATTCAAGCAAGCGAGTTGATGAAGTTAGATCTGGGCTTACCGAACTAGTACCAAATGCATGGGAACCTATTCTTGAAAAGTATCGTGGTCGCCGGGTTGTAATTGAAAGACAATCCCCGGGCGGTGTTGTACGGGAATCTGGAGTGCTTGAAGATTATTCATCTAAATATCTTCTGGTAAGGGAAATGGTCATCAAGGAACCAGTTTTGTTAAATCAGGTCAAAACTACAAAGCTTAAGAAAAACCACGGCCATGATATTCTCTTTTCTAGAAAAACGGCTATTATTCGTCATACCCTTGCCGACTGAAATTTTTTAAAACACCCCTTGACCCATTGGCTTCAATTCCATTATTTTAATTTCTTAGACTTCTGCTTCGTTCGAGAAGTTTCATTGGTTCTTTTCCTTACTCCACTCATTAGGGGAATCTATCGACATCTGTTTGCAGTCAAGCCGTAAATCGGAAGACTAAGGGCACTGCGAGGGTACCCACCTGGACCTTTAGAGGTCACAGAACCGGTGAGCCCGATGTACGGCGAAAGCGGAAGTCTTTTTTTATTTTATGATCATTAAATCTGTTGAACCGCACCTTTTAAGTTGCCCGCTTTCAGAACCAGCGGTTTATCCGTTTCATGGTGGATGTCGTACAGTTTTCAAAAGGGACGCGATGGTGGTGCGGGTTGTTACAAATGATGGTCAGGTTGGGTATGCTCCAGGACCTGCCTCTGAATATGTAGTTCAAAAAATAGAAAAAGACATTTCACCCTATTTAAAAGGCAGAAACCTGTTTGACCCGTCCACTTTTGTTCAAGACATGATAAGACAGCATGGAGATGGTATTTGGTCCGCAGCTGGAGCAGTGGAAGTGGCCCTTTTTGATTTATGGGGGCAAGCGAATCAGTGTTCAATAACCGACTTTTTTGGAGGCAGAAAACAGGAAACCATTACCTGTTATGGTAGTGCAGGGATGTATCAATCCGCCGAAAGTTATGCAGAAGAAGCTGCAGCAGTTTGTGAACTTGGATTTGAGGCCTATAAATTTCGTCCTGCCCTCGGACCAGCTGAAGACCTTAGGACAGTTGAATTAATGCGGGAAGCCGTAGGTCCCGATGTGGGGCTTTGCCTAGATGCTCATGCGTGGTGGAGAATGGGAGATTATTCTTATTCTCCTGTCATCGTTGAATTTCTAGCAGAGGCTATTGCCATGCATGGAATTACTTGGCTTGAAGAGCCTCTACCCGTGGAAGACCGAGTTGCTTATGCCAAGCTCAAATCTATGCATTATGTGGATATTGCAGCTGGGGAGCATGAGCTTGATTTCCTTGGTTTTCGTACTCTTTTGGGCAGGGATTGCGTCGATGTGGTGCAAGCCGATGTCTGCCATCATGGTGGCTTTTCTGGAATTTCAAAAATCATTGATTTATGTGAGCGACGTTTTGCCACTTTTGCTTTTCACAATTGGGGAACCGCCTTGGAAACTGTTGTGGATGGTTTGATCGGATCGTGTTTCTCGAAGGAAACTGCCCGGTGGCTGGAATATCCTCAATATGCTCACCGGGATGCACGGGTCATGTATCCTTTTGCACTATCGGATGAACTTATCCCAGATGCTCCTGTACCTGAAAAAGGGCAATTATCTTTGCCTGATGGCTATGGTTTAGGTGTAGAGGTGAATGAAAAAGCTTTTTCCAAATACCCTTACCAAAAGGGGGCTTGGAGCAAATTTGAGCTCGATTCCCCTCTCACCACCCAATTTCTTAGCGGAGATCATGCAAAAATCTGGTCGTGACAAGTATTTTGCTGAAATATATTGCAAGAAATAATCTTCGATAATGTTCAAAATGCTCAAGAGCGTTTTGAAAAACCAATGATTCCAATACCCATTCTTTTTGCTTCTTGAAGAATCAATTTCTTGTTTAGGATTAGGACTGCCTCCATTTCTAAAACTGCATTTCCGATTCCTGTTTTTTTAATCACCCCGAGGGTTTGCACTCCAAAAACTGGTACATCAAATCGAGTATCCTGTTTAGGTTTTCCAAGTTTCACAAAAAGACAATTTTTTGCCCCGAAATTTCCTGCCCGTTCAAGCATGGCATTGGTTCCCTCAAAGGCTTCCACGGCAAGTACCGTCCCTCGGCTGACCACCACTCCTTGTCCCACATCCAAACGGGCATTTTCGCGGGCGATTTCGATCCCATGCCTGAGATATTCAGGCTCGATCTTTTCCTTTCCTTTTACCATCATACCTTCATTCGCCAGGTCCTCGTCCATGAACACCCTGGCATCGAGCAGATGAACTCCTGCTTTTTCGATTTCGTCTCCAATTGCCCCAAAAATGGTTTCCGCGTTTTTTCGCTCCAAACTAGCAAGCATACGGACGGCTTTAAGATCAGGGTGCAGTCCTTTAAATAGTTTGCCAGGAGTAACCTGACCTGCCATCACTGCATAACCTGCATTCAAACCTTTCAATTCTTTGAGAAGCTTACCGACTTGACCGACCTTAACCGTGGCTCGATCGTTTTCAGCGAAGGATGCAACCAAATCAGAGGATGTTTCCCCCTTCAGCTCAATTAAACGAATAGAGATCCCTGCTTTTCTGGCTCTTTCTGCGAGTAAGACTGGATAAAGGCCCTGTCCAGCAATCAAGGCGACTGTGCGCTTGGCATCAAAAGTATCGGGTAGAAAACGAGACATAGAGGAAAGGATTAGCCTTTGACCGCGAGGTTGACCAGTTTGCCCGGTACATAGATTTCTTTTACAATATCTTTGCCATCGAGAAACGACTGCACTTTTATATCCGCTTTCGCGGTCTTGATGACTGTGTTTTTATCCACATCTTTTGGGAATTGACCCTGCCCACGCAGTTTACCATTCACCTGAAAGACAATGGTGATTTCATCCGCTACCAATAGTTCTTTGCGAGCGACTGGCCAAGGATGATTTACAATAGAGGGTTTCCCGCCTAATTCTGACCAAAGATCTTCAGCCAAGTGAGGAGCAAAAGGAGCAAGAAGTTGCAGTAACGATTTGATTGTGTCCAGTGAGTAAGACTCAGCTTTTTGTAAGTGATTGATGAGAATCATCATCTGAGAAATCGCTACATTGAAACGAAGATCTTCAATCGCCTCGGTGACTTTGAGGATAGTTTCGTGGAGAAGCTTTAGGGTCTCCTTATTAGATTCTTCTGTGCCTTGGTGTTTATCTTGGTTATTGCATTCACGATGAACCTTGCGAAGGAAACGATGGACGCCTTCGATTCCTTTTTCGCTCCATGGTTTTACGGCTTCTAATGGCCCAAGAAACATTTCGAAAAGGCGTAGGGAGTCAGCTCCGTAGGCATCTATAACAACATCAGGGCTGACAACATTTCCCACACTTTTTGACATTTTATTTCCATCTTCTCCAAGGATTAAGCCTTGGTGGAAAAGTTTTTTATAAGGTTCAGGGTTTTTTAAAACGCCTTCATCATGAAGAAAACGATGCCAAAAACGAGCATACAGTAGGTGAAGTACGGCATGCTCGGCACCTCCAATGTAAAAGTCTGGGCTTCCCCAGTATGCTTCCTTTTGGGGATCGACAAGATTTTCGGAATTAGTTGGATCAAGATACCGAAGGTGGTACCAGCAAGAACCTGCCCATTGAGGCATTGTATTTGTTTCCCGGGTTGCAGATACCCAATTCTCGCCATCGGGTTTAGGCTGGCCACGGGAGATAGATTTTCCTGATTCCAAATCAAACCAAATTTCTAGCCACTCTGTAATGGTGGCAAGTGGGCTTTCCCCTGTTCCAGCAGGTTGATAATTTTCAACTTCTGGAAGCTTGAGAGGAAGTTCACTGGCGGGTAGGGGTAGGGCATACCAAGTTTCACCACCCTTGTCTGAGGTGACGGCTTCTTCGGGAAGTGAATTTTTGATAATGCCTTCCGTAGCTTCAGCCCTTTGAAAATCTTCCAAAGATACCCAGACAAGAGGGATCGGTTCACCCCAATACCTTTGACGCGAAAAAATCCAATCTCGTAGTTTATAATTAACTGCACCTTTGCCTGCAGCTTTAGATTCGAGGTCAGCGATGATCTTAACTTTGCAATCATTCGCATTAAGTCCGTCGTATTCTCCAGAGTTTACCATAATCCCCGGACCAGTATAGGGGAGTTTACTTTCATCCCCCTTTGGGTTGGAAATTACTTGGGTAATCGGAATGTTAAACTTTTCCGCAAATTCGTAATCTCGTTCATCGTGAGCGGGTACGGCCATTATCGCTCCCGTTCCATAGCTGATAAGCACATAGTCAGCAACCCATACTGGAATTTTTTCTCCATTGATTGGGTTGATGCAATAAGTGCCGGTAAAAACACCGGATTTGTCTTTTGCCAAATCGGTTCGATCTAAATCACTCTTCTTAGCCGCTGTTTCAATGTAGCTTTTTACCTCCTCAACTTTTTCGTCAACTACAAGTTTTTCAAGCAGGGGGTGCTCCGGCGCGACGACCATATAAGTTGCACCAAATAGGGTATCTGGTCGAGTGGTGTAAACTTCCAACTTATCATCCAATCCATCTACTTGAAACTGAACTTCAGCACCTTCAGATCTGCCTATCCATGCCTTTTGTTGCCGCTTGGTTGAATCAGGCCAATCTAGGTCGTCCAAACCATCGAGTAGTTTTTCCGCATAGGCTGTAATTCTAAGAACAACCTGCCGAAGGTTTCTTCGCTCCACAGGGTGAGAGCCTACTTCTGATTTACCGTCTACTACTTCTTCATTGGCAAGAACAGCTTTTAGGTTCGGGCACCACCAAACGGGTTTTTCATCCACATAAGCCAGACCTCGCTGGAATAGTTTAAGAAATATCCATTGAGTCCACCGGTAATAACCTGGGTCAGTGGTATTGATTTCTCGATTCCAATCAATCGCAAAACCAATACTTTTGATTTGCCGGCGGAAATTATCAACATTGGTTTGTGTTGTTATAGATGGGTGAGTACCGGTTTTAATGGCGTATTGTTCGGCTGGAAGACCGAAGGCATCCCACCCCATTGGGTGCAATACATTAAAACCACAGGATTTCTTATATCGAGCAAGGATATCGGAAGCTACATAGCCTTCGGGGTGACCAATATGAAGACCCGCCCCAGATGGATAAGGGAACATATCCAAAGCGTAATACTTCGGTTTATCTGATTGATCTTCCGCTAGGAAGGTCTTTTCGCGTTCCCAAAATTCCTGCCATTTTTTTTCAATGGAGGAAAAATCGTAATCCTTTTCGTCTACAGCCATGATTTTATAAAAGGATTTATATTGTAGACTTTCTGAACACTTGGCAAAAGCAAAGCCCTGCATACTGAAACCCCACCATTTCCTGGAATTAAATATTTTTCGAAGTAGAATCCTGTTCTTCAATCATTTTTTTGATGATCTGCATCTCGCTGGACAACTCTTCCATTCTGCTGTGTAAGTCATGGAGTCCATCTCGTACAGCTTCGGGATTCTCTTTTCTACGATCCATTTCTTGCTGAATAGCCATTTCCTTATTGGACTCATCCATGCTGTTCATGATCACTCCAATGACTAAATTAAGCACAATCATGGTTCCAATAAGAACAAAACTAACGAAGAAAATAGCGGCCCCGAGGGGAGATGCGGATGGAAGAGGTTCCCAAAGTAAAAAGTCTTCCTCGGAATATCCGTAGGCATCAGAACCGTACATGTTAATATACATCACATCCGTCCAATCTTCTAAGGTGACCACCCTGAAAAGGGTGAGGATTGATGTTTCGAGATTCCGAAAGTGAACGGGGTCATTTTCCCCATAAAAAAATACAGCTAAGGTTCCATAGATATAGAAAAGAAGAAAAAGAAGAATGCTCACATAAAACATGGAAGGAAGACTTTTCAGTAAGCAGGTAACTAATAATTGAAGTTTGGGGATAGCCGTAACTAAGCGAAGTACCCTTAAAATACGTGCTAAACGGAGAACAGGAAGAAACTCACCGCCAAGATCAAGAAATGGTTCTAAAAGGCACGCAACTACGATGAGGAAATCAAATACATTCCATGGGTTTTTGAAATAAGAAAAAGGTTGTCTTCCATTCGCTAAAATTTTGATTATAGCTTCGGAGGAAAAAACAATCAGAATGAAGCAATCAAGTGCAGAAAGAATTGTAGAGTACTCTTGAGCAAAGTCCCTGTAAGTCTGCATGCCTACGACCAAAGCTGCAAGTAGGATGGTACAGATAATGAAACTTTTAAAAAGTTGATGCCGGGCAATATTTGCCAAGATTTTGCTCAAGGAAAGAAAAGGAGTTGTCAAATTTAGTACTGGTTGAAGGAATTAAATAACCTCTTTGATTTAGCCTTTTTATCAAGCTCATCCAAGCGAAGACGAATAGAGACAATGTAGGGCTTCGCATTTTTTTCCCAATGACCATAAGTAGTTGTGACAATCGTGCCATCGGTCAATATTTCAACGGAAGGGTAGGCACAGTCCCATCTGTGCTTATTATCCATTAAGCGAACCCGGTACTGCCCTTCCTTGCCCTTTTTAATATCATCATAAGTTCCCACCCATGCAACCCAGTCTCCTTGAGTCGGAGTCTCCAAAGCGGTGTCACGAAAAGAGATAAAAAGGCGTCCGTCCGGGGCATATTTTCCGGTGTGTCGGTCTCCAGTCAAAGATCCCGGAAGTTCGGTGGGTTTGGACCAGGTAAGACCTTCGTCAGAAGAGAAAATTACATGAGAGTTTTTCTTTCTACTGTTTTCACGAAGAAGTGCTGCCAATTCTTTTCCGTCAGGTGAGCGAATAATGCCCGGTTCACATAAGTGCACAACTGAATTTTGTAGAATTGTTTCAGGATAACTCCAAGAAAGGCCTCCGTCCTTTGAAAAAGTCTTCAGTAGCTTGAAGAGTGGAGGTTTCGAACGTTGGCCTCCTTTACTTAAAAATCTGCCATCATCATGAAACATAGCCAAATAATGCCCATGCTTGGATAATTTCTCAACGCTGCCCATTACGACAATTCCTCCCCAATCTCCAACTGGATTTAAAGGGCTCCATGTATCTCCATCATCCTCGCTATATGATATTCTTGCTGGATAAAGCCCCGACCATAAAATCAGTCTTTTGACTCCCTTTACATCAACCACGCGGTGAATTGTTGGAACCTCTTTACTAGTTGTCCAATTGGACGGGGTAGCGAGACGATTGGTCCAAGTGAGACCACCATCGTAACTTTTTTTATAAACAATAGCACCTCGACCGTGACCCTTTGGATAAACGCAAAGGATAGTCTTTCCGTCTTCTAATAAAACAGTGGAGGGATGACCGAGATATTGCCCTTCTTCTTTATCTACAATAACAGGTCTCTCTTTTTGACCAGCAATATCTATAATGGGTATTGAAAAACCTTTCTTTACTGAACCCAATACAGCGAAATAAGATAAGATAAAAATTAATAGATAAACAAAGGGCATACTTTAAGATTTCTATTGATGGAAGTATGCCAAAGGTTTTCAACAAATAAAGAGTAGGATTAAAAATAATCCTGACTAAAAATTGTATGGTGGTTTACGAAAACAAAGAGGGAATTGATTGCAGAATCTTGGTGCAACCAAGGCGTATGCCCTGAATAATTTCGTCGTATCGATCGTTAATGTCAAAATCACCTTCGCGGTCATAGGGGTCACTTAGGAATGGAACCGACCCAGATGGTAGGAATTGTCCAAATGCTTGAACTTTACCTCGAATAGCATTGCGATGAACTTTCGTGAAATCATCGCTTTCATGGTCAAGCGGGATGATTAAGTCTGCTTGAGCAAGATCGGGTAAAGTTGCAAATCGAGAATAACCCTGCAAAACATAACCCAATCTATCAGCATATTTCCTGAGTTTCCCGTCAATTGGACATTGGTCATAAGCATGAGTAACGCCTCTGGATGAAACACGAAATTTACCAAAAAAAGGAGACTGGCCTACTTTCTCTCTAAGAATTTCTCTTGCTAACGGAGACCTAGACATGCCTCTCTTGCTTAGAAAAAGTATAGTATTGGCATCTCCAGGGTGATAGCGATGATCGGATCGGTTCGGATGAGTCGAGGATTGTGTATTGCTTGAAGCAATATTCTTTTGATCATCAACCAAGCGATCGTAATGAGGTGGTGAGTTAGGAAATAAAGGAGAGAATTTAATTTTGTGTTTATGTGTCATGTTACCGCCAAGTTAGTGACTTATATTTATTATAATCATATATCCAAAAATTCAAATTTCGAGACCATAATTGTGAGGATTATGCAAAATTATTGGCATATACCATGCCAAAAAAAATAAGAGCAGTTTGTTAAAAACCTAAACTTTATTTTTGAGAACTGAGTTTGATGGTATTTGGACCGACAATTTCGACAAAATTACCATCAGGGTCTTTTAGCATTAGCAGGCAAACATCCTGTGGTAATCCTTTAGGTAAAGTTTGGGGGCTTTGTGCATAGGGTTGGTAGCCTTTCTTTAAAGCATTGGCAAGCACCCGATCCACATCGTTTACAAATATGGTTAGATATGAAAAGCCCGCTATAGTATGAATGTAGGGTTGACTGATCTTTCGAGTAACTTGGGGAGAAGACACCTGCATAAGTTTGAGTTTGGTTGCCTTTTCCTCTTCCCCAAGAGTTAGAACATGAATTTTTAGTGGAGTTCCATCAGTTAGACCCACTTTTTTAGGAAAGTTTCCTTTTACTTCAAATCCATCTTTTTCAGAAAATCCTACGACCTCTTTGTAAAATTCAAGTGATTTTCCAATATCTGTTACCACGACGCCAAAGTCAATCGTCTGGGAACTGAAGTTTCCTGCAGAGACTGAAATACATGAAAAAGCCCAGAGAAGAGAAAGTAGTTTTTTTTTCATCGAATATATATATTTTAGGTTAACATTGCCTTTTGATTTAAATAGTCGCAAGAAAAAGACCGCTTAACGCTAATTTATTTGTTGATGAATCACCCCTGATCGTTTGATCATGATAACTATGAAATGTTTTGTTTTTATTCTATTTATTATATCCAACGCTTCCATATTTGTATCTGCCAAGGACCAAGTAAATGTAGTCCTCATTTTTGCAGATGATCAGGGATATGGAGACTTGGGATGTTTCGGATCTAAGAAAATTAAGACTCCATTTATTGATCAAATGGCTAAAGAGGGAAGGAAGTTTACAAACTTCATGGTAGCTTCTCCGGTTTGCACCCCCTCACGAGCTGCATTATTAACTGGGTGCTATCCCAAGCGGGTTGGTCTGCATCAGCATGTTTTGTTTCCGAGTTCCAACAAAGGACTACATCCTGATGAATATACCATTGCAGATCATTTTAAATCATTGGGCTACGCCACTGCTTGTTATGGTAAATGGCATCTTGGTCATCATCCTGAAACCCTTCCTCGGCAAAATGGATTCGATCATTATTTCGGGATTCCTTATTCAAATGATATGAATCACCCAGACAATAAAGGGAAGCCCCGAGGTGGCCCCGATGGAATGGATATTCTATGGAAAGATCCGAAATCTACTTTAACCAAGTGGAAAACTCCTCTTTTTGAGAATGAAAAAATTGTGGAGCTACCCGTAGATCAGCGAACTATCACTCGCAGGTGTACTGACAAAGCAATTTCTTTTATAAAAAAGAATAAAGATACACCTTTTTTCGTCTATGTTCCTCATTCGATGCCTCATATCCCACTTTATGTACCCGATGAAATTCGGGATCCTGATCCATTAAACGCCTACACTTGTGTGATCGAACATATTGATGCCGAAGTCGGTCGCATAGTTAAAACTATCAAAGATCTGAATTTAGAGGAAGATACTATAGTTATTTACACTACAGATAATGGTCCATGGCTTCCTTTTAAGCATCATGGAGGTTCGTCCGGGCCTTTGCGTGAAGGGAAAGGCACCACTTTTGAAGGAGGGCAACGGGTTCCTTGCGTAATGTGGGGACCTTCAAGAATTCCTGCGGGCACGGTGTGTGAAGATTTATTGGGAACCATTGATTTGCTCCCCAGTTTGGCATCAATGACTTCAAAGAATCTGCCTAAAAACAAAAAAATTGATGGAGTGGACGCTTCGGGGCTCATTTTGGGAAAAGGAAAATCTCCTCGCAAAGAGTTCCTTCATTACAGCTCAAGGGGAGTGTTGGAGGGCATTCGCTTGGGCCAATGGAAGCTTCTTCGGAAAAATCATAAAAACAAAAAACCTGCTGAAACAATCATGCTTTTCAATTTAATGGAAGACTTGGGCGAACAAAATAATTTAGCACAGGAACATCCTGCTATTGTTGCCAAGTTATCTTCAAAAATGAAGCAACTTGATCTTGAAATCGAAGAGAACGCTCGAGAACCTTGGTACAATAAGTAGTTTGAAATTACTTAAGAATGCTTACCGCTTTCTTAACCCCATTTACCAAAAGACTAGCTTCATCTTCCGTATTATACATGGCAAATGAGGCACGGGCAGTTGCTGGGACACCCAAAACTTTCATGAGAGGTTGGCAACAATGATGCCCGGTACGAATGGCAATTCCTTGAGCATCAAGAAAAGTCGCTAGGTCATGAGGATGCACGCCATCTATGGTAAATGAAAGGACTGCCGCTTTTGGTTGAGTTGTCCCATGTTCTTTGAACCCACTAATTTCAGATAGTCCCTGAAGAGCTTTTAGGTACACCTCATTTTCATGATCTGCAATGTCGTTCATTTCAAAGCGGTTTAAGAATTCAAAAGCCTTTCCTAATCCGATCGCACCAACTACATTTGGGGTGCCTGCCTCAAATCTTTGGGGTGGTGGGGCAAATGTAGTGCCATCAAAACTTACTTGATCAATCATATCCCCACCTCCTTGATAGGGAGGCATTTCTTCTAATGCGTCTTTCTTGCCAATGACAACTCCAATTCCCATCGGTCCATACACCTTATGTCCCGA
>MDTB01098566.1_pt1 | contig 11245 bp, 9 predicted proteins | sample 811161 | NCBI WGS metagenome assembly MDTB01 (sample SAMN05326650, study PRJNA326480) | marine metagenome | isolation source: seawater | place: Mediterranean Sea | collected 2009
ATAATCTGGTATCTTTTCCGATTACTACTATCGGTTTTGCAGACCTTTTATTGCTGTCACTTTTTGCTATAAAATACTCACCGGCCGCTAACGCGAGTCTGACGATAAATTCAGCTCGCATTGGACCTTTATTTATCCGAGAACGTACCCCATCTGTGCCAAATATGCCTGCCATATTTTCAAACTCGCTCATATTAAACTAATCAGACTATAGGCACCATAAGAGTTCGGTGCAAGCTATCAGGTTAGCCGGCCTGCCAAAGCTTTATTGCCTGCGAAGTCTGTCTAACGTCGTGCGTGCGTACCATCTGAACACCTGCATCTACCGACTTTAAGGTAAGGGCAATTGCCCCCCCTAATCTCTGGTCAACAGGTGCGTTATTATCAAGCTTTGCTATCGTGGATTTGCGGGAAACGCCCAGTAGGATTGGCACACCCAGACCATGAAATAACGGCATCCAATTAATCAAAGCAAGATTATCTTTAACTGATTTTCCAAATCCAAATCCTACATCTACTGCAATATTAGATTTTGGGAGCCCAGATGAGACAAGCAGTTCTATTTGTTCCTGGAGATACGTATAAATATCAATAGGGGCAAAATTATAGGTGGGTGCATCTTGCATTGTCGCTGGCTCACCCTGCATATGCATAATTATGACATAAGGGGACATACCAGCTTTATAAGCGTCAGCTACGACGCGCAAACATTCCTTATTTCTAAATCCAGAAACATCATTAATGATTTTTGCGCCTTCTAATAATGCCGTTCTCATTATCTCTGGATTGCGTGTATCAACAGAAACTAAAATTTTATGTTTTGATAGTGCATCAGTTACAGGTATTACTCTTTGGTGTTCCTCGGTTGTCGTTATCTGAATTGCTCCTGGCCTTGTTGATTCTCCGCCAATGTCAACCATTGAAGCGCCTTCAGATATCAATGATATTGCGTGGTTAGTTGCTGCTTCGAGCTCCAAGAATTGTCCGCCATCAGAGAAGCTATCCGGTGTTACGTTAATAACACCCATTATATGAGTAGCTGACATATCCAGCCCTGCAAACTTCGGTCTAGCGCTTACAATATTATCAAGTGTCTCGTGTGCAGCCTGCTCATTTTTTGTTTTTTGAAGCCAATCCGTTACGCTGCCACGCCATATTCTCAAGATATTATAGCTGTAATCGTATGAACATATATCAACGTGAGAAAACCCTTTTTGCCCACCAGCCAAACAATGATTTTGCGTATCAGAAATATATGATGAATTAACGCCATCTAACGGTATTGGCTTCACCCAAGAAGTGTTAGTTTCCACAAGCGTCAGTGAAGGAACATGATTAATCTGAAAGCGTGCTGTCATCACGCGGCCATTATATGCTTTAAGATAGATACATTACACAGGCTCTGTTCCAGGATTGTCATCATGTTTTCTAGTTCTACCGCCGGTTGGAAGGCCCGTTCTGGGACGTTTTTGTCTTGGTGTAGGGGTGGTATCGTCATCTTGGTCAGTTCTGGACAAACTTCCACCATCCACGATTATTTTGATTTCGTCTCCGTTTAGAGTCTCATATTCAAGCAAACCAAGTGCAAGACGTTCAAGCTCAATACTATTGTTTTTTAAAATATTTTCAGCATCAAAATAAGCTTCATCTACGATACGTCTAATTTCTGCATCGATAATATCCGCCGTTTTATCTGAAACATTTTTTGACTGAGTGACGGAGCGACCTAAAAATACCTCTTGCTCGTCACCGCTGTAAGCTAGAAATCCAAGTTTTTCTGACATTCCCCACTCAGTAACCATACGTCGTGCCATATCAGTTACCATTTTTATATCAGAGGAAGCACCAGTAGTTATTTTATCTGTGCCAAATATCAAATCTTCGGCTATCCTGCCACCGCACCCTACACGAAGATCTGCAACCAATTTATCGACTGCCATTGAAACACGATCTCCCTCGGGGAGTCTCATTACCATTCCAAGTGCGCGCCCTCTTGGGATAATCGTAGCTTTATGTATTGGATCTGACGCCGAACAATGCAAAGCGACAACAGCATGGCCCGCTTCATGGTATGCTGTTAGCTTTTTTTCTTCCTCCGTCATCACCATAGAACGTCTCTCAGAGCCCATCATAACTTTATCTTTAGCTTCTTCGAACTCTGCCATTGATACGGTTCTGCGACCCTTTCGTGCAGCTAATAATGCAGCCTCATTGACGAGATTAGCCAAATCAGCACCTGAAAAACCAGGGGTACCTCTAGCAATGGTGCGCGCTTCGACATCGGCGGCAAGTGGTGTTTTTCGCATATGGACCTTTAAAATCTTTTCTCGTCCGATAACGTCAGGATTTGGCACTACCACCTGACGGTCAAACCTACCTGGTCTGAGCAACGCAGGATCCAAGACATCTGGGCGGTTTGTTGCTGCGATTAATATAACGCCTTCGTTAGCCTCAAACCCATCCATTTCAACAAGCATTTGGTTAAGTGTTTGCTCACGCTCGTCATTACCGCCACCAAGGCCAGCACCGCGATGCCTACCTACCGCGTCAATCTCGTCAATGAAGATTATACACGGAGCATTTTTCTTTCCCTGTTCAAACATGTCACGAACACGGCTTGCGCCCACACCTACAAACATTTCAACAAAATCAGATCCAGATATTGTGAAAAATGGAACTTTTGCTTCTCCGGCGATAGCTCTTGCTAACAACGTCTTACCAGTACCAGGCGGGCCAACGAGCAATACTCCTTTTGGTATTTTCCCTCCAAGACGCTGAAATTTTCCAGGGTCTTTCAAAAATTCAACAACCTCTTCCAATTCTGTTTTAGCCTCATCTATACCCGCCACATCGTCAAACGTGACCCGACCTGTATGCTCTGTTAGTAACTTGGCTCGTGACTTACCAAAGCCCATTGCTCCACCTCGACCACCGCCTTGCATTTGGCGCATGAAAAAGATCCAAACTCCTATGAACAACAACATCGGGAACCAACTGAGGAGGATCGACAAAAATCCTGGCATATTACTTTCATCCGGCTGCGCGTTAATTCGAACATCGCTTCCAGATAACGCATCGACAATATCGGCCCCATCAGGTTTGTAACTGCTTACACGCCGGCCATCAGAAGTCAAACCAGTTAGGTTCTGACCCTCTATTAGAACTTCCGATATACCACCTATGCGAGCTTGTTCAATGAATTCCGAATAAGCAATCTTGGTCGAAGGGGTAGTGGTACCGCTGCCCTGGAACATATTAAATAACGCCATTAAGGCTGCACCAATAATCAACCAAATAAGGATGTTTCTGACGAGATTATTCATAAGTTTTAAGCCCTTCATCACCTGTACAATTTTTTATTCAACAAAAGCCTGTAAGGCTTGCTTACCTTTTTTCTGACTCATGCAATAATGTATATTATTCATTCCAAAATGGTGTTTTTCTAATCGGAATCAATTTAGCTATTCTCGGTGTTACATCAAACATTTCTGTATCAACAAAATTATTTCCATTATAACATTCTTCAATGTGGGGTTGAACCACTCGTCCGTCAAGGTCTCGCAATATGGGAATACATAATCTAGCTGGATAACGCCATTTTTTTATGAAAGAGTGCCAGTTTTGGTTCTTATTTCTCTGCCGATAAACTTCATCACTCATTTGATGTAAATTTAAAACCTTATTAGTTTTAATTAGCCATCGATTATCAATGACAGCGGGCTCATCAGGAATAATTTGCACGGCTTCATTTATGTTCCTTTTGCGCTCGGCGTGTATTTCTATTTGTTCGTTTTTGTGGCAAACGACACATCCTGCTAGTGTAAATTTTTTTCTCGCCGCTATTTTCTCAAGACCTATGTTCATCGAATTCGCACTAGCTGGATAGTTACCTGCACCAATTTGCCATAGTAATTGCTGGAGAAGGTATGTCCTCATTAATTCTGGAAGGCAAATAAACTCAGCCATGGCAAAAGAAGCATATATAGGAAGGTCTATTTTGACATTCTCTCTGCACCAAGCATCGCAGTGCCCTTTAAAGACACGCAATATTTTATCAAAGTAGATACTAGCTTGAAGCAATTGGCTTGAGAGAATATTATCTGCGTTGAGGAGATTTCGTGCCTTTACTCTATCATATTTTAAGTCTGTATTTGTTGGGTCTTCAACTATGTAAATATTCTTGTTTTGACAGTAAGCACGAAGCTCTGCTTTTTTTCGATGTAATAAGGGCCTGATTATACTTACAGCTTGATAATCGCGTTTCATTTTCATGCCTGATAGACCAACAAGACCACTGTCATGCTCTAGACGCATGTAAAGAGTTTCAAGTTGGTCATCTTGATGGTGAGCAATCATTAAAATTCCATCGAGAGATCGGGCCTCAGAAAGTAGAATTTGATAGCGCTGGTTTCTAGCCCAATTTTGGACATTACCAGTAGGCTTAGTTTTATCAATTTTGACAGTTTTTGATTTTAAATTTAGTTTTTCTAGTTCAATTTGAGAAATATTTGCTTGCGTTCCAGACTCAGCTCTTAAATCATGGTCAATTATTACAGCAATACAGTTTTTTTTTGCATCGTCTGACCAGTTAGCACATAAAGCCGCAAGCGCCATACTGTCTGTGCCACCCGATACCCCGATAACAATCCTATTATTTGGTCTTACTCCAAGCTCTTTGAGAGTTTTTCGAAAATCATACTCCAATGACGCAATGTCTATGCTTAGATTGGGCAGTTCGGCAATACTATCTAACCTGCTTTTTGACATTGTTTTTTATCTGAGAGAAGCTGCATTTCATTTAAGAAACTCTGTGGTTTTTCTTCTAGTAATTCTGGAAGCGACTTAAATATTGGACATGCCTGCTTCGGGTCTGCAAACTCACCGACGGACTTCGCAAGAAATAAAGTTGAGTCAACTAACCTCGAATCATTCGGATAATTCATGTTAAATTCAGAAAAACTGTAAGCGGCTAACTCAAATTGCTTTTGCATATATTGCACTCTGCCTAAAAAAAACAATGAATCTGCCGCTCTAAGCTCATCTGGATAGGTTGCGCTAATGGCTTTAAATGCCTTTGCAGCTTCATCAAGCTTTTTTGCAAGGGCAAGTTTTACAGCAAAATTATATTGTTCTTCAATAGTGCCCTCCGGCAATTTGTACTGCTCTGGGATCTCAGTATCAGCCAGTGCAATATCTTGTGCACTTGAAGATGTTCCAGAAGTTAGAGATGTAGTATCGTTAACATTTCTATCATCTGTTTCAATTTGCGTGGATATTTCAGATGTTGCGTTCTGTGATACCAAAAGAGCATCAACATCATCGCTTGCAGGAACCACTTCACTCGCTACTTCCGTCAATTTTTTATCAAGTTTTTGCTGGTCGATTAGCCAAGTTGAACCATCAGTGCTGGCCACATCTGCGATATTATCGGATCGCTGTTTTGGCTCATCCACTGATTGTTTTGGAGTATCTTGTAAATTCGATATTGAAGATGGGCCATCTTCAGTCGAAAGACTCAGCAAGGTCTGTAATTTATTTTCAAGACGGATAATCCTAAAATCAAGATCTGACGACATCTCAATCGTACGGCGCATTCTTTGCTCTAGAAGGCTTATTGTGTCCTCAAGAGAGGCCAGAGAAGAAATGGATTTTTGGATAGCTTTTTTATCATCAATGGATTGATCCTCCATTCTTGCAACGATATTTGACAATCGGGCTCTTATGTCTTGCATGTCGTCTGAAATGCTTCCTCGCAAATCACGAAGCTCATTTTCAATTTGCTGTGTTTTTATTTGTTGACGGGCAAGCAAGTTAGAATCCCCAGGACCTATTCCCTGAGCGTTGGCATAACAAAAATTAAAGAATGAAACAAGAATAAATACCTGTATTACAGCTAACCGGGGAAATCCTGAATTCATGTCTTACTCCGTACCTTTTTGTGTAAAAAACAGCTATTTCTAATGAGTTTTATATTAATTTAACTTTATGACTAAAATGAGATAAAAAAAGGCTTTGCAAATACAAAGCCTTTTCAGAACTACATAGGAAATTTAATTAATTTTTGACATCGAGCGACGATTTAGAGCGTATGAGGTATCGTTCGAACCCCCTACCGCAGGTCGTTCCTTACCGTATGATATAGTAGTCAGACGAGATGCGTTTACACCTTTTGCGACTAGGTAATCACGTGCTGCAGAAGCTCTTCTATCTCCAAGCGCCAAGTTATATTCGCGCGTTCCACGCTCATCACAATGACCCTCCATAACTATACTGATGGTAGGATTTGCCTTGAGAAAAGCTGCCTGCCTGTCAAGTGTTGCTTGGGCTTCAGCTGAGAGACTCGATTCATCGTAACCGAAATAGACAGTTGATCCTACCTTGGCTAAGATTGCATCGGGAGATTGTCCATCACTGTTAGTCGAAGAGCCAGTTGAAGATGATCCAGATGTAGAAGATGAAGAAGATGTAGAAGATGACCCAGAGGGAGCAGAAGTACCGCTGTCAGAGGTGTTAGAAGAAGCCGATGCTGCAGCATCCGACCCTGATGAAGTCCCACTGGAAGAACCAACCACTTCATTAGAATCAGTTGACGCCGTTTCACAAGCGGCAAGCAACATTGTAGCAGCACAAATAGTTAGTAGGCGTTTTATCATGGAAGTCCCCATTCAAATTAAATCAAAATTCGTTTGTATCTGTTTAATGTTCAAGTATGCTTCTTTATCTAACTGTTTCATCAACATTCCCTGACACTATTTATTACGCTCATCATCGGTGTAAATATACTATCATTTAACGCTATTTTGCCCATGAGTAAAGCCTTTTAGTCATTTTTGCCTATAACCTCCTCAAAAAACTAACACGTCCTTATAATATTCTGTTTGCATTTTGCATTAACAAATTTAATCAATATTATGGGTAGCTTCCTAATAACGGAGACCACGCAGGATCGCTAGCGTCCGCTGGAGTGTTAATGATGCTCTCGTTAAATCCTGTTATGTCAACTTTAAATAACCTAGTTTTGCCCCCGGAGCCATCCTCTTTAAATCGGTCTTGTTTATAATACATTAATACACGCCCGTTTGGAGCCCATGTTGGAGCCTCAACAAGAAATCCACGTGCAAGCAAACGCTCCGCCGTACCATCTGTTCTCATAATACCGATAAAAAATTCACCATCTTCCATTTTTGTGAATGCTATTACATCCCCTCTAGGAGACCAGACAGGAGTTGCATATCTGCCTTTATTGTAACTTATTCTTTTGGCATCTCTGCCATCACTGTCCATGACAAATAGTTGCTGTCTGCCACCATCACGGTCTGACTCAAAGACAATTTTTTCGCCATCAGGCGAATAGGAAGGTGCTGTATCGATGTGAATGGTATTTGTCAATTGCCGCGTGGCTCTCGATAGCAAGTCCATCTCGAAAATATTGGTGGACCCATCTTTAGCAAGTGACATGATTAGTTTATTTCCATCCGGATGAAAGCGTGGCGCGAATGTCATCCCAGGAAAAGACCCTAATTTTTCAGTCCTGCCTGTCGCAATTTCAAATAGATAAATGTTTGGCTCATCATTAAAATAGTTAAGATATGCAATTTCATGTGCCGTCGGGGAGAATCTTGGAGTTAATACCAAGTCTCTTCCCGAAGTTAAAAACCGGTGATTATGACCATCTTGGTCCATGATAGCCAATCTTTTAGCACGTTTATTTTGCGGGCCTGATTCTGAAATATATACTATTTTAGTATCAAAATATTTTTTATCACCAGTAAATTCTACGTAAACAAAATCTGCAACTTTATGAGCTATTCGGCGCAACCCTGCCTCATCTGCAGAACCCCCTCCTTCAGTAAGAGCCTTCTGTGTGACCGCATCCCAAAGCTTAAACTCAAGCTGAAGCGTATTTTCACTATCTAAATATGCAGAGCCAACAAGTAGCCCTTCTACACCTAACGGAGACCAATTTGCAAAATCGGGCGTTATGTCGGGTGATGATGGTGGGTTAATAAATGCAGCAGAATCAACAGGCGCAAACAAACCAGAATTTTGCAAATCATCGGAGATGATTTTACTTATCTGACGCCCTTCAGGAGTCGTAGTTCCATCTGGCCCAGTAAAATCAGCGATAGCAATTGGTATCCGTGCAACCTGCCCATCTGTTATTTCTATTCGAGTAGTTTGCGATGATGCAATTCCAGAAAATAGTTTCACAACCACCAAACAAATTAGGAAATAAATTCTCAACATAGACAAACCCTATTAAAAATAGCATGCGAAATAGAAATACTAATTATCTAGAAAGAAAAATTTAAACACTTTCTATTTAACAAAAGTTACCTCAAATTTATGTTCTGAATGAGGCAAACATGACCAATACCTAACCACTAATAAATTTTGGGTCAAAATGAAATATGAAATCCTTCCAAGCCTCATGTTTTTCTGGGGGAAGCGGCAATGGGCTGCATTCTTCAACAGCTCGAACAGCTGCCCTAGCTGCTGTTCGGTAGAACCCATCTTTCTTAAATCTCACTGGATCCATTGACTCAACTGAAGTAACCGTGCCATCCCTATCAGCGCGGACGCGCACGTCCACATTTAATTTTTCAGCATCTGGCGCTGCCGCTGGCGGAGACCAACATTTAGAAATATGCGCTCTGAGCCTATCAATTTCACTAGTGCCTAATCTCATTGACCTGTTAGGTTTTACCTGCAAGGAACTTTGCAAATTAGAATTAATTTCCTCAGCATCCAATGTTTGTTTATCCTCAACAGACGCTTTGGAGCGTGATTTTTGACCTGTTGCTGCAGACGCTTGAGCAAGATTTTGCAGCACACCACTCATTGTTGATACTTTATTTTTAGCAGGCGATTCCCTTCCAAACGTATCTTCACTAGCATTCTGTTGTTTTGGTTTTGGTACAGTTTTGCTATCTATCAGCGGTTTTAACAGATCTCTTGTAGTTGTTTTAACCGGCTGTATTAATTTTGGCGTTTCAGGTTTTGAAACAGGTGGTTTGGCCACCACTTTTTTGACAGGTTTAACCTCTGGACGAGAAATAGGTTTTTTTTGTGGTTTTGGAATATCAGGGCGTTTCACAGGAGAGGCAATAGCTACTTTCTGAGGTGCTGATAAAGGCTTGGAAATTGGCAGTTTCTGGCTGTCTGGCTCCATTTTAGTCTCAGGAAGTACGATTCCTGCTTCTTCAGGCTCTTGCTTATCGACAAGCGGCACTTTATTAACTCGGATTTTCTTTTGTGTCTCCGCTACCTCTCCATCTGTTATGGATGATGTTGTTAGAGGAGGCGGCGAAGAAGGGGTATTAGAGGGCGTAGGCGGAGTCCTGCTGGAGACTTCAACTTCTTCTGATTTTGTTGTTGCCTTTGCAGATGGCACAGGCTGACTAGTTTCGGGAACCTCATCTACTATGGTAACAAACACTAGTGGCTCTGAATTGTCGATGTCACGCTGGAGAAAAGGAATGCCAATCACAAATATCATGACAATAACAATATGCCACATAATTGAAAGTAGAGTTGAAACTAACATTTCCTATCTCTCTTCGCAGACGTCATAGTTATCGCTATTCTTGTCAATTTCAGCAACAAATCCGCGCTTTTATTGCGGCAGTTGTGCCACCAAAGCCACTCGTTCAAACCCAGCTGATTGAATACGTCCCATCAACTCGATTACTTTCCCATAGGCGACCAGCCTGTCCCCTCTCACAAAAATGCGAAGCCTTGGATTGGCTTTTTGAATAGCCGCCAAACGCGGAATAATCTGTTCAGGATCTGTTTCAACTTCTTGTAAGTATATTTTCCCAGAATTTTGCAATGAAATAACAAGGGGTGGCTCTTCTGACGAGATTTGACCCGCCTTTGTTTTGGGCAAATCTACTGGCACGCCAACTGCTAATAACGGGGCTGTTACCATAAAAATTATGAGCAAAACCAGCATTACATCAACAAACGGAGTCACGTTAATTTCAGAAACTGGTCTGTATTTTTTGCCTCTTCCTCGAGACGACACTATCATTCCCATTTAACTTGCATCCTCATCAAGCTGTCTTGCGATTAGATTCGCGAATTCAACGGCAAATGATTCCAGACTATTTCCAATTTTTTCCAAATCACCAGAAAATTTATTATACGCAACGACCGCAGGTATCGCAGCAGCAAGTCCAAGGGCAGTTGCGAATAAAGCCTCTGCAATGCCAGGGGCAACTACTGCAAGACTTGTATTCTTTGATTCTGCAATGGCAGAAAAAGAATTCATAATACCCCAAACCGTACCAAACAGGCCTATAAAAGGGGCAACAGAACCGACCGACGCCAGAAACGGAATACCTTTTTCAAGCTCATCCATCTCTTTAGAAATCACAAGAGACATTGATTTTTCTACTCTTCCAATCAGAGATGTTCGGAGTTCTTTGCCAAGTGAACGTGGCACTCCTTTTGTAGATGCCATTCGCCATTCTCTCATACCAACGCCAAATACCCTCGCCAATGCCCCGTCTGGCTCGCTACCAAGTTGGTCATAAAAATCATCTAAAGATTCCTGAGACCAAAAACGCTCTTCAAACAAATTGGTAAGATTACGGTGGTTTCGAAAAGAACGCGATTTTTGTATCATTATTGACCAACACCAAATAGATGCGGTAACCAGTAAAATCATCACACTTTTGACAAGTAGATCTGCTGCCAAGAAAAGACCGAATATAGATAAATCTGATGATGTTGATACAGCTAGTTCTGCAGTTTCCATTTAATATTTTCCTAAAAAGTAAAAATTTTTTATCTTATGTAAATTTGGTCGATTTTACTCAACTGGTATATTACCTTTCTTGATTTCGAAATCAAACTTATCTATTTTTCAACTACTCCAATTTCCAACTTTTCCACCAGAAAATCAGGTAATCTGCGTGCACCCTTATCAAGTTCAACCCAAACCGCTTGCACCTGAAGTCTGGCAAAAATATGTCCATCTTCCTGATTTTTGATAATTTGTTCTAAATAAAGCCGTATTTTTTCAATCTTATTGACAGATGTTTCAACGATTAGGCAATGATTTAATCTAGCCGAAGTTAGATAATCAACTTCTATCTTAGAAATCAGAATGGTTTTACGCTCAACTTTTAGGTACCTATGCAAGTCTATTCCGATTGTGCGCAAAAACGCTGACCTGCCCCGCTCTGCATAATTTAAGTAATTTGAATGATACACAACACCGCCAGCATCCGTATCCTCA
>MDTB01190041.1_pt1 | contig 11245 bp, 14 predicted proteins | sample 811161 | NCBI WGS metagenome assembly MDTB01 (sample SAMN05326650, study PRJNA326480) | marine metagenome | isolation source: seawater | place: Mediterranean Sea | collected 2009
AAAAAAAATTATTGAAACAATAGAAAATATATCTAAATTAAAAAATCATTCTGATCAAGAACTGGAAGATAAAAAGAAAAATAGTCTATTATTTAAAAAGAAAAAATTTAATAAAAAAAAATTTAATAAAAAAAAATTCTTTAAAAAAACTAAATCAAGCCCTTCGTTGGCGAAGAAGGATTAGCAAAGTTTAATTTATTTATTCTACCTGAAAGATAAGACTCTCTACCTGCTAAAACTGCATTTCTCATAGCATTAGCCATAAGATATGGATTTTTTGCATTAGCAATAGCTGTATTAACTAAAACTCCATCACAACCTAATTCCATAGCGATAGTAGCGTCAGAGGCTTGACCCAAACCAGCATCAATAATCACTGGCAACCGAGTTTGATTTCTTATAATTTTTATATTAATCTTATTTTGAATACCTAGTCCTGAACCTATAGGAGCGGCCAAAGGCATGATTGCAGATGCACCAACATCCTCCAGTTTTTTAGCCATTAAAGGATCATCTGTACAATAAACCATCACGCTAAATCCTTCTTTAGTTAAAACTTCAGTAGATTTTAAAGTTTCAATCATATCAGGATATAAAGTTTTTTTATCCCCTAAAACTTCTAACTTAACTAACTTCCATCCACCAATTTCTCTTGCAAGTCTTAGAGTTCTCAAAGCTTCCTCTGAACTAAAACATCCAGCAGTATTGGGTAAATAAGTTATTTTTTTTGGATCAATATAATCCATTAACAAAGGTTTTTTTTTGTCCGAAATATTTACTCTTCTTACCGCAACTGTAACAATATCAGCTCCAGAAAACTTAATTGCTTTTGCACATTCTGACATGCTCTTATATTTTCCAGTCCCCACGATCAATCTAGATCTAAATTTTCTCTTTGCAATTATAAAATTATCTTTTTTCAACTTTACCCTCCTCCAATAAAATGAACAATTTCTACTTTGTCATTATTCTTTAATGTAATTTTGTCTAATTTTTTTTTATCTACTATTTCGTAATTTAATTCAATTGCTACTTTTTTAATTGGTATTTTTAATTTTTTAACACAGTTTAATAAACTCAAATTCCCCTTAATTATAGAAAATTTGCCATTTAACATAATTTTTATTTTGTTTATTTTTTTCATACTGTATAAGTCTTAAATGAATGATAATATTTTAATTATTAATGGTCCAAATCTTAATCTATTAGGCAAAAGAGAACAATCACAATATGGTTCGATAACTTTTGAAAAATTAAAGGACAATTGTATAAAAAAATCTAAAGAATTAAATATTAATTTAGATTTTATTCAATCAAATATCGAAGGTGATATTGTAACAATTATTCAAAAAGCTTCTGCGAAATATGGAGGAATCATAATTAATGCTGCTGGCTTTACCCACACTTCAGTTGCTATTAGAGATGCATTAGAAATATTTAAAAAACCATCAATTGAATTACATATTTCAAATATATATAAAAGAGAGGAATTTAGGCATAAATCTTTAATTAGTGATGTTGTAAGTGGTGGAATATTTGGACTAGGAGATAATGGATATATTTTAGCCATAATTGCAATGCAAAAGATGTTAAAAAATGAAAATAGATAAAAAACTAATAAAAGAATTAACAGAATATTTAAATGAATTTGGTTTAACAGAACTTGAATATGGTGATAATGAAACAAAGGTAAAAGTTTCAAAATCAAAGTCTTTAAGTTCGTCTTTTGTAACAAAAGAAACAAATTCATCTACCTCATCTGTTGATAAAAAAGAAGAATCTTCTTCAGGGACAAAAATAAATTCCCCCATTATTGGAACAGCTTATCTTTCTCCAGAACCAGGTGCTAAAAAATTTATTGAAATTGGAAAAAAAATAAAAAAAGGTGATACTTTGATGATTGTAGAAGCCATGAAGACAATGAACCATGTTCCTTCTACAGTTGATGGAATTGTAAAAGAAATATGCGTTGATGATGGTTCGCCAGTAGAATTTGGTCAAACTATTGTTATACTTGAATAATGTTTAAGAAAATATTGATTGCAAACCGTGGTGAGATTGCGGTTCGGGTTATAAGAGCATGTAAAGAATGGGGAATTTCTACAGTTGCTGTCCACTCAGATGTAGATAAAGAGAGTATGCATGTAAAAATGGCTGATGAGAGTGTTTGTATTGGTTCTCATCAAGCTTCAAATAGTTATTTAAACATACCTGCTTTAATGTCTGCAATTGAAATAACAAAATCAGAAGCTGTTCACCCTGGTTATGGTTTTTTATCAGAAAATGCAAATTTTGCTAAAATTTTAGAAAAAAATAATATCAAATTTATTGGTGCTTCTTCAAAACTAATAGAAATGATGGGTGATAAAATTCAAGCAAAAAGAATTGCTAAAGAGTATGGTTTGCCGGTCATTGAAGGATCTGAAAGTGGGGTAAGTGATATAAAAGAAGCAAAAGATATTTGTAAAAAAATAGGTTTTCCTGTTTTAATTAAAGCTTCAGGTGGGGGTGGTGGAAAAGGAATGAAAATAGTTAATAAAGAGGAAGAATTTGAAGTATTATTTTCAACTGCAAAAACTGAAGCTAAGAAGTTTTTTGGGAACGATGAAGTTTATATAGAGAAATTTTTTCAAAACCCTAGACATATTGAAGTTCAAATATTAGCAGGTAAAAATAGAACTGTTCATCTTCATGAAAGGGATTGTTCGGTTCAAAGAAGACACCAAAAATTAATAGAAGAAACACCAAGCCCAATTTTAACTGATAAAATTAGAAAAGATCTATTTGAAAAAACAGTAAATATGGTAAGTAAAATTGGTTATGAAGGTGCTGGTACAGTCGAATTTATTTATGAAAATGAAAAATTTTATTTTCTTGAAATGAACACAAGAATTCAAGTTGAACATCCCGTAACCGAAATGGTAACAGGAATTGATATTATAAAAGAACAAATTTGGATAGCTTATACAGGAGATACTGCACTAAAACAAAGCGATATTAACCCAAGAGGCCATGCAATAGAGTGTAGAATTAATGCAGAAGATGCTAGTAAAAATTTTCAACCTTCACCAGGAATTATAAATATGTGCTTTCAACCTTCAGGTTTTAGGACAAGAGTTGATGGTGCAATTTTTCAAGGTTATAAGGTAACACCTTATTATGATAGCATGATCTGTAAAGTTATAGTTCAAGGAAGAAATAGAACAGAAGCAATTCAAAGAATGAATCGTTCATTAGATGAGTTTGTAATAGAAGGAATAACAACTACTATACCTCTTCATAAAAAGTTGCTTAATCATAAAAAATTTATAAATTCTGATTTCAATGTTAGTTGGTTAGATAAAGATAAATTCTATAGCAATTAATAACAGCTAAGTAACCACATATCATAAACTGGATGATCAAGCGGTCTTAACGACGGACTAGATGAAAATGTCCAACCATTAAAGACAAATACTTCATCATTATCTTTATTGTTCAAATCTTTCACTTGAATATAGGCTGTAACTTCAGGAGTGTCATCAAATTCTGAATTTTTACATTTTAAACATTTTATTAACAAATTTTTAAATTTCTTTCCTTTGCCTATTTCAAGTATGATCTTAGAACTTTTAGAACTTACTTTGTCCAAAATTTTTATTTCAATAAATTTTGGATTTTCATAATCATTATTAGTATTTCCTAAAACTTTTGAGGAATACAAAGCTAAATTAAAAAAAAATATTAAATATAAAATTTTAATTATTCCAACTTTTATACTTTTTATAAATTTCATTTGCATTTTTTTTAGGATGATAAGAATTATCCGTTCCAGTTTGGTTTGGAAGATGAGGTTTTTGCCAATTATATTTTGTAATATTATTTAAATTTTTAATATCATTGTTTAAATAATGTATCCACATGTACCACTCATTGGGTATTTTTGAAGCATCTATTTCACCATTATAAATTACCCATCTTTTATTAGATTTGCTTTCATAATATTTATTTCCATAATTATCTTTTCCTACAAATCTTCCAAAAAAAAATGTTTTAATTCTAGTGCCCAGGGTTTGGTGATTCCACCAAATGAAAAATTCTTTTAAAAATGTCAACATAAAATTTTAATATTTTCTTCAATTCAAAATTGTATAAATTAAATTAGACTAAACTAATAATTTGTATATAAATTAATTGTCTCAAGACTCATAATTAATTTTAAATAAAGGAAAAATGGCTAAATATCTAGTAGAAACATATTATACATGCAGCTTCAAAGTTAATCATTATTTAGATGATATAAATGAGTCTGAATTATCTAACCTAGAAAAAAGGGATGATGGGAAATTTGAAGTCTTAGATGTAAAATTAGATACAAGAAAAACAAAAAACCTTGGTCCAAATAACAAAATTTTGGAATCAAAAAAATTAGATATCGATAATGAAAAAACAAAACCAAAAATAGTTTCAAAAGAAAATAGTAATTTCATAAAAAAACTTAATGATGGAGTAAGCAAGAGATTCTCAATGCCTGATAGAAGAAAGGGTTACATACAGAAAGCTACTATTGGCGATCATAAAGTTTATCTGCACACTGGTGAGTATGTTGATGGAAAAATTGGAGAAATTTTCATCGATACTAGTAAAGAAGGAGAGTTAGTTAAAGCTCTAATGAATAATTTTGCTATAGCTATATCTTTAGGCCTTCAATATGGAGTTCCTTTAGATGAGTTTATAAGTGCATATGTTGATACGAAATTTGAACCATCAGGAAAAGTGCATGGTAACGACAGGATTTTAAGTGCTTCTTCTATATTGGATTATATTTTTAGAGAGTTAGCAATTTCATATCAGAATAGAGAAGACTTAGCCCATACTCCTTCGTTGAGTGGTGCTGATAAAATTAACTCTGAGGAAGAAAATTCGGATGATCAAAATCAATTTTTAAAAATAGTAAAAGATATTACTAGTAAAGGTTTTGTGAGGAACAATTATAAGAAAAATCTTGTAGATTTGACTGACATTAAAATTAACTTAAAAGGAAAAAAATAAAACTATTTTTTCTTTTTAATATTAAGGGAAAGTTCTTTTAATTGATCTTCTGATACAACCGAAGGTGAATTCATCATTAAATCCTGAGCGTTTTGATTCATAGGAAACATTGTGACTTCTCTTATATTTTTTTCATTTGCCAACAACATTACGATTCTATCTATACCAGGGGCTATACCTCCATGAGGTGGGGCTCCGTAGCTTAAAGCATTAATCATCCCGCTAAATTTTTCATTTACTGTAGTTTTGTCATATCCAGCAATTGAAAATAATTTATACATTAATTCTGGTATATGGTTTCTTATCGCTCCTGATGAAAGTTCAATACCATTACAAACAATATCATATTGGTAAGCTTTAATATTTAACGGATTATCGAAATCTATACTTTTTATATCTCCTTGAGGCATTGAAAAGGGGTTATGACTAAATTTAACTTTATTTGTTATTTCATCTAATTCAAACATGGGGTAGTCAACTACCCAACAAAATGCAAATTTATTTTCATCAATTAGATTTAAATCTTTTGCTATTTTATCTCTTGCTTGAGAACTAATTTTTTCAACATCAGTTTTTTTTCCACAAGAGAGAAATATGCTATCCCCCACTTCAGCTGAGGTGATTTTCATTATTTCTTTTAATGCATCCTCATGAAAAAATTTACCAACAGGTCCCTTTGCTGAAATAAGCTTTTCATTTTCTAATGTAAAATATGCTAGCCCTGATGAGCCTTGATCTTTTGCCCATTTATCTATGTTATCAAAAAAACTTCTGGGTTTATCTTTAGTATTTTTGGTAACGATACATCTTACCTTTGAGCCAGATTTTACAAGTTTTTTAAAAATATCAAATTTGACATCATCTCTTGTAAAAATATTTGTTATATCTTTGATCAATAAAGGATTTCTTAAGTCTGGTTTGTCTGATCCATAATTAAGCATAGCTTCTTCATAAGATATTCTAGGAAATTTTTTATGTAATAATTTTTTAGAAGAAAATTTTTTAAATACATTGACTAATAATTCTTCTACTACATTAAATACATTTTCTTGGTTTACAAATGACATTTCTAGATCTAGTTGATAAAATTCACCTGGGCTTCTATCGGCTCTTGCATCTTCGTCTCTAAAACATGGTGCAATTTGAAAATATTTGTCAAATCCTGAAACCATAATTAATTGCTTAAATTGCTGTGGAGCCTGTGGTAGCGCATAAAATTTTCCGGGATTCAATCTGCTTGGAACCAAAAAATCTCTCGCTCCTTCAGGACTAGAGGATGTTAAAATTGGAGTCTGAAATTCTAAAAAACCTAGTTTTGACATCTCGGCTCTAATAAAAGAGATAACCTTAGATCTAAGTATTATATTTTCGTGAATTTTTTTTCTTCTTAAGTCTAAAAATCTATACTTCAATCTAATTTCTTCTGAATACTCTTGATCGCTAAAAATTGGCATTGGCAATTCTTTACAATGACCGAGGACTTCGAAAGAACTTATATTTACTTCTATTTCTCCTGTTTTAAGTTCTTTGTTAATTGTATCATCACTTCTTTTAACAACATTGCCATTTATTTTAATAACGCTTTCTAGTTGAAGTTTTTCTAATTCTTTAAAATTGGAGTTACTTTTATCTATCAAACATTGTGTCATGCCATAATTGTCTCTTAAATCTACAAACAAAAGATTTCCATGATCACGTTTCTTATTTATCCATCCTGATAAAATGACTCTTTCATCTTTATTTTTTTGGCTTAATTCTCCACAATTATGTGTTCTATATTTATTCAACTTATTCCTCTAATGCTTCTTTAATAATTTTAAAATCAATAGATTTTTTTTTTTTTAAACTAATCTCATCAATTTTATATATGAATTCGAATATTTTTCCATATGATCTGTCTATTCTTTTGATGATAAAATCAATCAATTTTTTATCAATAGTGATTTGTCTATCTGAAAGATTTTTTAAAATTAAGGCAAACATAAGTTCATCATCAGGTTTGTCAATTTTTGTGACTAAACAGTTTTTTGTTCTTGATTTTAAATCTTTCAACTTAAAATCTATTTCACTAATAGGAATTAAAGAATTAATAATAAGAAACTTATTATCTTGGTCCACTATATTAAACAAAGAATATATTAGACGTTCATCAACATTTAATGAAAGATTATCTAGTACAATATTTTCATAAATCTTTAATTCTTTTAAATCGTTATCGCTAAATTCTTTGGCTTCAATTTTCTTACCTTTAAATTTTTTTAAAAAAATATTTGCTAAATGTGTTTTTCCAGAAAATTTTTCTCCACTAATATTTATAATGTTTTTTTCCCATTTTGGCCATTTATCAATTAAATTGAATGCATAAAAATTACTTTTACTTACATAAAAATCGTCATATTTATAATTTTGCTTTAGTTCAAATTTTAAAAGTAATTGATTTAAAGAACTCATTTAATATTCCAATTTTCATTATCATTTTCAACATCAAGGCCAGAACTTTCAATTGTAGTTAAGAGTTTTTGAGGTGCACCATTATAAATAATTTTATAATAAACTTTTTCACTGTTGAAAGATAAAATATAAAAATTAGAGACTAAATCTAAGTTATTTATTAGGTTTTCAAAAGATTTAATTTTACTAAAATTACTTGATTTTAAAGATATAGTTACAGGTAATTTAATTGATGTATTAATTATATTCAATTCTTTCCAACGATCCTCATAAATATTTTTAAGATCATTAATAAATGTATTTCTTAAAATTTTATTTTTTAAATCAATTTTTTTAAAATCATTATTAACAATTTTATAATTTTCATTAAATTTTATTTTCGACAAAACTTTTAAATTATTTTCTTCTTGATAAATAATATTAATTATAAAATTTTCTATTGCATATTTTTTAATAATTTCCTCAAAATCATAATCTTCAATATTTTTAAGATTATTTGTTAAAAAAATTCTGTCTTCTATATCCTCATTAGGAAGAATGTAATTAATTAAATCAGATTTTTTTAAATTCTCATTCCAATCAATAAAAATTGGATTTTCATCAAACATCACTAATTTTTCGTTTTCAGAATTTATTAAAACTGGAATAAATAAAATATTTATCTTTTTGGGTATAGATGGAAATATGTTATTACTTTCAAAAAAGTTTAATGTTTTTCGTTTGTCAAAGTTAACATTAAATTTTGCAAAATATTTGTTATCAATAAATCTTTCATCACTAATATTAAAAGAATCGATTAAACTTTTAATATTTTCTATATTGGTCTGATTCAACCTTTCTTTATAAATTGAAGCTGTTGTCATCAAAGTAAGTTGCTTAAATGCAACTTTAAAAGCCTTATCAAAAACCTTTTTTTTATTGAAATTTAAATCAAAGTCTTCAGAAATTTGGATATCTGACACTTTAAAAGAAACGGCGTGAATTTCTAAAATTAAAAATGTATTTAAAAATAAAACAGATGTAATAATAGTTAAATATATTTTTTTAAATTTCTTTAATTTATTTATAAATAGCATAATGAATAATAATGAAAAAACATAAATTTACATACGAAAAAAGTGGTGTGGATATAAATGCTGCTGATAATTTTGTTAATTTCATATCCAATATCTCATCAAAAAATAAAGGCAATAAAAAGTTTAAAAATATTGGCGGTTTTGGCTCAATTTCAAATATACCTAAAGTTTTTAAAAGACCTAAAATTGTAGCATGTACTGATGGTGTTGGCACTAAAATTGAAATAGCTAACACTTTAAATAAATATGATTCAATAGGAATTGATTTAGTTGCAATGAGTGTAAATGACTTAATTGTGCAGGGAGCAAAACCATTATTATTTTTGGATTATATTTCTATTAATAAAATTAATTTAAAAAAACTTAAATCTATAATCAAAGGTATTATAAAGGGTTGTAAAATATCTAATTGTGAATTGGTCGGTGGAGAAACTGCTGAGATGCCAGGGACTTATGAAAAAGGTAAATTTGATATAGCAGGATTTGCAGTAGGTGTTGTTGATGAAAAAAAAATCATAAAAAAAAAAAATATTAAGAAAAATGATTTACTGTTAGCAGTACCATCAAGTGGAGTCCATTCTAATGGTTATTCTCTAGTAAGATATATTTTAAAGAAAAATAAAATTAATATAAAAAATAATAAATTTCTTAAAAAAGAATTATTAAAACCAACTAAAATTTATGTAAAAGAAGTTTTAAATCTCATTAATAATAATCTTTTACATGGGTGCGCTAATATAACTGGTGGTGGAATTGAAGATAATGTTAAAAGAGTTATTCCTGACGGCCTAATGGCTAATATTGATTTAAACAAAATAAAAACCCAAAAAATTTTTAAATGGTTAAAAAAAAGCAATGTCTCAAATAAAGAAATGTTAAAAACATTCAACTGTGGAGTTGGATTTTGCCTTATTGTTGAACCAAAAAAATTAAATAAAATAAAAAAATTTTTTGATAAGGACTATAAACCTTACATTATTGGAAAAATAATTTCTGGTAAAAACAAAGTTAAATTGAATGGAAAAATTGATTGGTCCTAAAAAGATAAAAACTGCTGTCTTTATTTCTGGAGAAGGCAGTAACCTAAACAAGCTAATAAAATTCTCAAAGATAAAAAAAACACCTATTTCAATTAATTTAATAATCTCAAGTAAAGCCAAAGCAAAAGGTTTAATCTATGCAAATCAATCAAAAATTAAAAAAAAAATATTTGATTTTAAAAATAGAAATATTGCAGAGAAAAATATCTTAAAAATATTAAAAAAAAATAAGATAAAATTTATTTGTCTTGCAGGATTTATGAAAATTTTATCAAAAAATTTTATCAAAAAATTTAATGGAAAAATTATTAATATTCACCCTTCACTACTTCCTAAATATAAAGGATTAAATACTCATGAAAAAGCAATCAAAAATAAGGATAAATTTGCAGGCTGTACTGTACATTATGTTACATCAAAATTAGATTCGGGAAAAATAATCTTACAAGATAAAATAAGAGTGACAAAAAAAGATAATTCAACTTCTCTAGCAAAAAAAGTTCTTAAAAAAGAACACAAATTATACCCTAATTCGATTTTAAAAATTTTTAGCTAGTCTTTAAAAAAAAAATCTATCTCTATTTTAGCATTTTCGACACTATCAGAACCATGAACAGAATTTTTATCAATAGAAATTCCATATTTTTTTCTTATAGTGCCTTCTTCAGCATCTTTTGGATTAGTGGCACCCATTAATTTTCTGTTATCTGATACTGCATTTTCTTTTTCCAGAATCATGACAACTATTGGTCCAGATGATAAATATTCACACAAATCATTATAAAAAGGTTTTGTTTCATGGACTTTATAAAATTGTTCTGCTTCTGATTTTGCTATTTGAATTTTTTTATCTTTAATAATATTAAACCCTTTATTCTTAAATATTTCTTTAATTTCATTATCTAAATTTCTTTCTACAGCATCTGGTTTGATAATTGATAAAGTCTGTTCTAAATTACTCATAATATTCCTCTATTAGTTGATTTAATAATCTTACTCCAAAACCAGTTGCTCCTCCTGAGTTTAAAGCTCCACCATATTTTGAAAAAGCCATACCCGCTATATCTAAATGCGCCCATGGGGTTTTGTTTAAAATAAATCTTTGTAAAAATTGCGCCGCGGTAGTAGACCCTGCCCCACCTACGTAATTAATATTTTGCATATCTGCATTTTTAGAATTTATGAGTTTATCGTAGTTTTTATGTAAAGGCATTCTCCAAACTTTCTCTTCTACTTTCTCTCCAGCAATAAGTATCTTTTCAGATAATTTATCATCATTTGAAAAAAGTCCAGCATACTCAGATCCTAAAGAAACTATAATTGCACCAGTTAGTGTTGCCAAATCAACTATAAATTTAGGTTTAAATTTTTTTTCTGTAAATGTTAAAGCATCTGCTAAAACCAATCTTCCTTCTGCATCTGTATTTAGCACCTCAATAGTTTTACCACTAAAAGATTTAACAATATCACCTGGCCTTTGAGCATTACCCCCTGGCATATTCTCCACAAGTCCCACAACTCCAACTGCATTAACTTTTGCTTTTCTTAGAGCTAGGTTCTTCATTAAACCAACCACTACTGCTGAACCTGCCATATCATAAGTCATATCCTCCATAAACTTTGCTGGTTTTAATGAAATACCTCCTG
>MDTB01193377.1_pt1 | contig 11245 bp, 6 predicted proteins | sample 811161 | NCBI WGS metagenome assembly MDTB01 (sample SAMN05326650, study PRJNA326480) | marine metagenome | isolation source: seawater | place: Mediterranean Sea | collected 2009
AGACGACATGACGTGGGAACAATAGGACGCAACCACAATGCCTCCGTCACTTCGATTGTTTACGCATAGACCCTTTTATTCACTTAGATGAATACGGTGGCGTATGAATAGTTTCTCCTGATCCATATGTATGTGGTTGGTCGCGGCATTCCATGTTTCATCAAGGCTTCCCTCTCCGATGAATTCATAACCCGAAAGGTCATTCGTCCAAGCAGCATTCGTCAGCGTGGTATTCAGCTCTATCCAAGATGATAGCCCGCGTTTCACCTCATCCTGCCTGTAGTGATAGACATAACGCATATAGTTGGTGCCGTTAACGTCAACGCTGCCGTTCAATGCCGGAGTGTTCGAGATGGGTTCTCCAAGGGTGGGATCGCCGCCGAAATAATATTCGGTCAGGTTATCGTAGATATCACCGTCTGGGTTATCCGCTAGGTTCGTTGACGTTCCAAGAGTTGGAAAATCCGCAAGCCACTGGGCATACAATACTGCAGGCGTCGGCTGGACAGATGATCCGCTCAGGGTCATGAAGTCCACCTGGGCGAAAGAGTCCGCCAGCGGAGCCGCCGTCCAGTCCGCACCGAAGACCTGAAAATAGATTTTATCAATTCGGTCGAGGCCGTCCCCTCCCGCAGGAGTGACATCCACCCAGACCGTTCCGTTCGTGCTGTACTCCATGGTTAGCTGAGCCGCATCTAGATCCACAGAAATACGAATGTCTATGGGATTGTTTCCCATCACCGGAAATCCGAATGCAGAGGTATAGTCCCCATTGGCATCGCGGGTCTGCACGCGGGATTCCGTCAGGGAATTCCTGAGCACAACATTGCTCAAGACATCATTCGTTTCAGTTGCCCCTTCCCCAACGAGGCCGAAACCTACGCCGGCGTTATTGCCGAGATTGCTGTAATCCCAGGAATCCAGGCGCCAATGAAACTCAGCCCACCCGTTGGTTAGCGGCTGATCCAGCACGATGTCCCGGTTGATATTAAACCCGGTTCCCGGCAGTCGGTTGGTTACGGATTTGAGGAACCCATCCCCGGTCGTGAAAACAGCACCCGATGCATCCGCGCTCCAGTCTGCCCCCAACGGTCCTTCATTCTGTAACGCGGTTAACGGGGTGTCGGCCGGATCATTAAACGGATAATCCACCAGCATAGTGGAGGGTGCATTGGTGACACCCGACAAAACAAGAGTCACCTCGCCCGGCGAATCCCCCAGAACGAAGGCCTGTTCCACGCTTTCCCCTTCATGGTTCGCGCTAATCAGATACTCTCCCTTGAATCCGCGAACATCTATCTCTCCCGAAAGGTCGGCCAACTCCGTGACATCGGTGTTCCACCGGTTTTTCATCAGGTACAGCCATGTTTTTCCCTGTAGCGTAAGGCTGAGGTCGGCGTTGATCAGCTGCCTGTAATCGTTCTCGCTGTAAGGGGGGTTATAGTGCTTCTCTATGAAGGTCCATTGGGTAAGCTGGTAAACCGACGGATGACTGAAATAGACTGTCATGGCCCGTTCGGTCATGATCGCTTTATCCAAATGATCGGGAATAGTATTATGAACAACTTCGATCTCGGTGGCGGCAATCGGAAGATTATAATTCGTAAACAGATTCAACCGGTCATAGATCAGGTCAGCATCCAGCATCTGCCGGAACCGCGTCTGGAATCCGAGGGCGTGAACCGGAGCATCATTAGCAATCAAGCCATCCAGCGTAGCCATGTAACTGTTAATATTGGCTGTTTGTGTGACACCGCTATTCGGATCAGAAATCACTTTATTCTCGTTCAGGACCAGCAGCGTGTTCGTATTAATTACGTTTGCCTCGGCGATATTAAACCAGTCCGTTTCGGCATCAAACCCGATAATTTCCTGCACATCGCGATTGACTCGAGGCTCATTGATCACATCCCATTCCGCAACCGGCCACCATTCAGCCCCTTGCACCACCAGATTGCTACAATAGGTTTCAAGCGCTACCGGATTATTTGAAAGCCCATACGATTCAGACGGCATAAACTGCCAGCCGGGCCAGATGAGCGTATGCCCTCGAACCGTAATATTATTGGTGTCGCACCAGGCAAGGTATGGAGCAACATTATGCACCTGGCTCCACGAAGCGTCATTATTCCGCTGAATCGGCTTCATGCCCAACCCCAGGCCGGACAGGTTAAAACCGAAATCCAGAAACGCCTGCTGATAATCATTTGAACTGACGCCGGCGAGCGAACCAACAAACCGTCGTGAATCCATGTAACATCCGAACTGGAAATCGTGGCGCTGCAATTCAACCGATACATCGGCGCCGGGAACCGGATTGCCTAGTGCATCGACAACATGAACCGTCAGGTCACTTTTACGGTACTGATCGATACGAGCGTCGGCAGCGATTCGCCATGGTTCCGTTCCATTTTCCACATCATCCACAAGGCTCTCGATGCCGGCAATATAATCCCCGGTAAACGGATCGCCTACTTCGCCAGTAACCGAGGAAGAGGGCGCGGATTCATACCAACCGCCATCAGACGCCGCCACGGTATAATAATAGGTCTCATATAGCTTTGCTTGGGTATCGGCAAACGAGCTGACACCGGATGTTCCGATTTCCGCATAGTCGATCCCGTTCTGCGAACGGCGTATCACATAATGATCCACCGTCGGCTCGCTGTTGTCATCCCACTCCAGCATCACCGTTTCATATCCCCCGGTGGCCGTCAGTCCGGTTGGAGGCGAAAGCGCTCCAGCAACAGAGGTTAAAATTTCGAGATAGGCCGCCTGCCCAGACCCAATGGCTGCAATATGGCCAACCGTGTTGTTGGCCTTCTCTTCCAGGGCAATACTGAAGGTTCCATTGCTGGTGATGTAGCTACTGACATCAATATTGAACCAACTTTCCGTAACCGATGCCTGCCCGCTCCCGATCACAGCCCCCGTAGCCGGACGGTTATTCCAGTTCAGGGTATTTTCCGACCACGAATTATCACTCACCGCCAGCGCATCAACCATGTCCCCTTCTGATATGGAATAGATATGCAGCAGAGCCTGGTTCACCGGCCCCGGCAGTGAAGCAACATTAAACTTAAGGTAAGGTATACGCGACCAATTACTTGCTTCTGCACGCATCAGCAGTGAGTTTGCACTTCCGTACGTGTTAGTCGGAATAAACTTATAGGCATATGTGTCTTCAACCACCGTAAAGGTGTTGGTCGTATTACTTGACCCGAACCCCGTTAGCGCAATCCCGGACAATGCGGTAGTGATCGCGGCCTGCTTTAAAAACCTATTTAACTGCCAATACATCATTCACATCTCTACTTTTAATATTATCTACATCCATTCCCATGGATGTTGGTTCTTAGAGTCACAGGCCAAAACATCCTGCTGTTCTAGAGTCAGGATGCGAAACATCTTTTAGGTGCATGAGACCTTCGACACTTTTTAACCCGTTACAAGGCAACTACTTCGTCATAAAGCGGCGCGCAAAGACCAAAGGCACTGATCAGCCCAACAGTAGCTGGCTCAGGGATTACCGTACTCCACACCTCGGTTGCACCACTTGTTCCATTCAGCTGAGCATAAAGATAGCTGGCACCATTCGTAGCAATAATGAGCGCATCATTAGCACCCACATAGGCTCCGGTTCCGCCGAAGGTCACATCACCCGTACCAACATAACCTTGCAGCGCTCCAATTTGATTATCGCTCCTATAGCCCACATTATCAGCGTTCCATTTGAGAAGCCCATCGGTAATATCAAGGGTTGAACTACCAAGAATCGTAAGGGCGTTGGTGAATATATTGCCAATGTATAACTCGCCGCCATCTAAATTGACCGTACCGGTGCCACCATTATTCCCGATAAGCAGCCGATTGTTCGCCGAATAGTTACCGGCGTTGATATTCAGCGTACCGTCTCCCCCGGCATTATTACCCACCAGCGTATTGACGGAGCTCGATATATCCCCACCCGCGTTAATATTAAGCGTTCCGAGTCCGGCTTGACCTACATTGATTTGACTAGGCGATGACGCAACCGCACTGTCAACCACGACAACATGCCCATTCCTAATCACCGCCGTATCGGCACCGTCTGCATCCGGAACACTACCTCCGATCCAAGTCGTCGTATTGGTCCAGTTTCCGCCGCCTCCAGTTGTTTGGATAAAGGCACCGTAAGAATTCCCCGCCAATAACGCCGCAACAGCAACATATCCTGCCATTTTCATTTTTTTATTCATGGTTATTGTTCCTTTTTTAAACTTCAAAACAGGAGCTCGGACCTAACCGAGCTCCTCTCTTCTACCCTTTAGTTGGATTCCACATTTAGCTGAATAAACTGCTTAGCTTTCACATCGGTCGAAACGCGGTTGGTTACGGCATCGAATCCTTCAACCGCATACGCGGTATTGGTTCCAACCACTTCATAGTATGCGTTGGTCCAACCTGGAGCGAATGCCAGATCCTCATCCGTTTCCAAGAAATAGAGCAGACCACGCGCCTCCGCGTCATCCCGCTGGGGATGAATATAATAGAGGTAGTTGGCTCCGCCATCTTCCACCGCTGCGGTGATTGTTGCGATACCCGTATCGTCAGCATCATCCGGATTACCACCAAGGGCATATTCCATCAAATTATCTAACGCATCACCATCCGCATCATCGGTCAAGTTGGTTTGACTGCCGAGTCCGGGATAATCCGCCAGCCACGCATCATACGTGCTGGTCGGTGTGGTTGATAATGTTACCGGACCGAACGCGATACCGTATACCGCTGCCTGCTGGTTCGTAGTGGCCGAGGAATAAATATTGGTAATGGAAGATACGCCGGAGAACGCGGCCGTACCCACGGTCCGTCTATTACTGCCTTGAGTTACATCAAAGTCAAAATCGGGATTATCTAGGACAATATCACCCGCTGTCGCACTAAATGCCTCAATCAGCACCCCATTGGAAACGGTGGATCCAAAGTTATAGATGTTGGTATATGTAAACGAGTTTAAAGAACCGGTTGTTGACGTGTCCAGCACTTCAGCCGCTCCGGTGGAAGACCGGACGACATAGGCAGCCAGCGCGCTGTTGGCTCCAGTGGTGACTGAATATGTAACATCCACTGTTCCAGCCCCTGTAACCTTAGCGTACCACAAATGGGCCTCTTTGGACCATTCGGCCGACATATACTGAACGTCAGCCAGAGCCCCCGTACCTGAGAATACAATGGCATCTTCGTCCCTAGTATTATTAATGATCGCGGCCTGCACCACAACCCAGTCGCCGTTGGTTACCGTCAATGAGGCAAACGTATTGGTCTCAGCAATAAAACTAGTATGGGTTTCCGTTTGTTCGATGGAGACGCCTTCAGGCCCCACAGGTTCAGAAGCCGGCACAAGGATCCGAATATTGTCCGCATACCAGGTTCTGCTGGTTGAAGAGTTATCGGAGAACCCGATGTTAGCCCATGCCACTGCGTTGGAAAAAGCACTCCTGTGCTCTGCAGTAAGCTCAAATGTCATTGTGTGCGATGTACCGTCGACGGTTGCCCCCACGGGCGATCCATTCACATTATTGAAGCTGCCAGCACCATCATCACAATTCGCAACTAATTGAAAATTAAAGAAACCGCCCGTTACCTCGTTAGTCAGCGCCGTAACATCCATGGCGACCGATGCCCCCGGTGTCTTGAGAGCATCCATGACTTGCGCGTCACTAAAGACGCCCTTTTTAATGGCCAGGAAGGTATGATTGTTATCCACGTTTACGGCTTGCAATGAATTTGTGCCCCGTGTTACGCCCGCAGTCGAATTTGTTAGTGTTACGTCTACGTTCGGGACCCATCCATCCAGGCTGCCTTCGAAGTCTCCGATGACGATTTCATCAGGCGGAGTTAACGTTATGGCCTGAATATTGTCCGCATACCAAGTTCTGTTGCTACTAGAGTTATCAGAGAACCCTACCCTGGCGAATCCGGTCGTATTGGAAAGAATGTCCCTTTGATTTTCAGTAAGCTCAAATGTAAGGGTCTGAGATACGCCGTCGATGGTTACCGCCGTGGCTGCCGATTGCTCATTATTGCCACCAGGAGCTTTCACAATTAATTGAAGATTCAACGAACCGGCCGGAACGTCTGCGGCCTGCGCCGTAACATCCACGGTGACCGCCCCACCCTCAGCCGTAAGAGCAGCCATGGCTGCCGTGTCTGAAACGATGTTTTTGAAAACGGCCTCAAAGGTATGATCGGTATCCGTATTAACGACTTGTAATGCATTTGTACCTAGTGTTGCGCCCGTGTTCGACGTTGCTCTTGCTACATAAGAGGTTTTTGCAGCATCCGTGGACCATCCGTCCAGTCCACTTTCGAAATCTCCGATGACCACTGCTGAACACAGCGCAGGCACAGCGAACAATGCAGCCGTGACCGCAGCCAGTTTAACCTTTTTCAATTGCTTCGACTTTTTCATAACTCTCACCTCTCTTATTCTTGCTTCTACGTATTTACACTTTCCATACTTCACATAAATTATTGTGAAACTTGATTTCCAACAATGACATGATCACGTCCCCTAACTTGCGCCACTACTTGACACAAAAAAGGGGGACAGACAACGTCCGCCCCTCTCCATAGATAATGATGCTAAATAAATGCAGTTAAATGGCTAATCGCAGCCTTAGACCAGCCCCTCACGGATAGCTTTAGCCACCGCACCCGTGTTGGTATTAACATGTAATTTACTGTAGATGCTTCGGATATGGTTGGTGACGGTATGTCTGCTCAGCTCCAGCACAACAGCAATCTCTTTGGTCACAAGTCCCTCGGCCATCTGCTCGATCACATCCTTTTCGCGCGAGCTGAGGCCATAATCGGCACCACTGGTTTTACCATACTTATTGAACAGACCCAGCACGCGCTCGGCAACGGCAGCATCCATAGGTGCTCCCCCCTCGGCCGCCTGACGCACAGCTACGACCACGGAATCGGCCGAGTCCGTTTTGAGCAGATACCCATTGGCCCCAGAGCAGACGGCTTTAAAAATTTTATCGGGGTCATTGAACACCGTCAGAATGACCACTTGGCTATTCGGAACACGCTGCTTGAACTTTTCCAACGCTTGGAACCCATCCATTCCGGGCAGCCCGACATCGAGAAGAATCACATCCGCCGCTTCCGACGTATCCAATGCTTCAACCGCAGCTTCTGCACTGCCAAAATCACCGGAACAGCTCATGCCATCCGCGGCATCGATGGATCGGACCAACCCACGGCGATATATTTCATTATCTTCAATCAGCCATACATTAACATCACTCATCACTGAAACTCCCATCAAGGTGCCAACCGCACGGGCACATCAAACACCACCCGCGTTCCTTTTCCCGGTATACTTTCGATATCAACGAAGCCGCCGATGGCATCGGCACGCTTTTGTAAATTTCCAAGTCCATGTCCGCCGCCCACTTTTTCAAGCTCGAAACCTTTTCCGTCGTCAAGAATCTCGAAGCGGAATCGATGATCGGTTCCCCCAATGCTACAGCAGACTTTCGAAGCCTGTGCGTGCTTGGCAATATTTCCCAAACACTCTTTATAGGCGAAAAGCACCTGCCGACGAAACTCAAATTCCAGCTCCTGCTCCGGCACGTGCTCCACCTCAAACTCACATGCCATCCGGCCGAGTACAGAGGAAGCCATCTGCCGCATGTGTTTCACCATTTTAGTACGCGCACCTTCTCGCGTGTCGAGTAGCCAGACAATATCACGCATGGCGTCGTTGGCATCTCCGCTCGCACGGTAGATCAAATTCAGATCGCTACGCATGGACTCCGGGAGTCCCTCATCGTTGAGCAAGCTTTCGCTTATCAAACGCATCCCACCCAGGCGGCTGCCGAGATCATCGTGCAGGTCCCGAGCAATCCGCGTGCGCATCTCTCTGCGCTGCTCCAACAGCATCCGACGGCGGCGCCATTTATTGTATCCCATCAGGGATAATAGCACGGCAATGAAGCCCGAACCCGTCACCAGCAATGCGGTCATCGTCTGGGCAACCGTCTGAGGAATGCGGGCCTCCAGCGCTGCAATCTGCAGATCCAGCATCCGTCGTTCCGCCAGTCCATCCAACCATTCATCCAGCTCGATTAACCGGTTCTGGCTGCTGTATCCGTCCACCAGAAATTCAGATTTCCAAATCTCTATGACGGCTGGCTGTTGAGCAGTCGACGCGTCAGAAACACTGACCGCGGCTCCCAATGCCACGTTAAACCCGTTTTCATAGACCTGAAGTTCCGCTAGCAGAAAAGAGTAGAGTTCGTGTGTGATATGCCACAGTTCCACCGCTTCCACACGGATGAACCGGGCCCGCTTTCCATCCCCCGGAATGATAACCGGATTATCTCCAGGATTTGGGAATGCCACAGCTGTGTAATCGCCGATCACACGAGCCGAGGCCATGTTGGTGGACATGGAAGCCAGTACACGGAAGCGACGCGGGAAACCATGCCCATATTGACTCGGTGCATCCAACGGCTGGGTCGGAATCAACCGGACCTCTCGTATATTTACCGGTTGGGGTAGTTCAATCTGCATCCAGCGGTTGGTCTCGGGAACAGGGCTTCCTCTGGTCATGAAACCATTGCCCAGACTGGGCTCGGGCTTGATCGGAAGCCCCAAATCGGTCTGGCCGTCAATCAGATTGGGCGAGCTCCAATCCGGGAGGGAAATAAAGCTGTCCGCTTCCACGGTTCCGCCCATAGCGATATTCCGTCCACCGGATAGCACCATCATTTCACCTAATGCAGAAAGATATCGCCCGTCCGACCGCTGCCAATGCTCAAGGATACGCAGCCGCAGATAACGCGCCGACTGGTTTCGCGCCGAAACCTGTACGGGATATTCCGGCCGCACCGACTCATCGCTTGCCGTCCAGTCGCAGATCTGTACCGCATCCGTAAAATTGGAGTTGCTGGCCGCTTCGATGGTGAAATGCAGCGGAAAACCGTACCCGGCAATGGCCTCTCCCTGGAAAACGGATGAAACAGGAAATAATGCAATGCGGTCGAACGAACAATCCTCCCCCAGATCGATTAGGATATCGAGCGGATTGGTGGCGGACTCTTGAAAGCGGCTATGGAAGCCAACGCTTTCCCCTTGTCGCCCGGGCGTTAGAGGCGGAAGCACTTCTTGTCGCTGTAGCAGATCGTCAAGCTTCTGTTCGGTTGCCCGAATCGAGGAACGCAGCACACGGGCCACCCGAAAGGGCATCGAAGATGTGTCGGTTTTCTCGCCAGCCAGAACCGGATTCATACCCACCGCCAGCACTCCCAACAGCACCGTTTGAAAAAACCATTTCATATTCAACCAGATATCCTGCAATGTACAGAAAGTGTCAATAACATAGCAGATGGGCAGGATGGCAAGATCACGTCATAGGGGCATTATCCGCTTTCAGGTAACTTCCACGTTGGTGTACGTATGACCAACCCAATACCAAGGAAAAACGGCTGATGAGACAGATTCTAATAGGGCTTCAAATACTGTGTGCGTTCACCGCACTTGCGGGCACCCGCCCCAACGTCATCCTGATTCTGACCGATGATCAGGGATACGGGGATATCCGCTCGCACGGCAACGAGCTGATCGACACCCCTAATCTGGACCGGCTTGCCGCCGACGGTGCACGGTTTGAACAGTTTTTTGTTTCGCCCGTCTGCGCCCCGACGCGGGCTAGCGTATTGACCGGGCGCTACCACATGCGGACCGGTGTATTGAATGTTTCCAACAACTTGGAGATCATGCGACCTGAGGAGATCACAATCGCGGAACTGTTTAAAGCCAATGGCTATGCAACCGGACTCTTTGGAAAATGGCACAACGGCGAGCATTACCCGTACAATCCCAACGGTCAGGGCTTTGATGAGTTTGTCGGCTTCTGCGCCGGACATGTCGGCAACTATTTCGACCCCGTGCTGGAGCACAATGCCGGCACGATCGAAACCAAGGGATTTATCACCGACGTCCTCACAGACAAGGCGCTGGATTGGATTGAAGAAAATCAAAATACGCCGTTTTTCTGCTATATTCCCTACAATGCCCCCCACACGCCCTATCAGGTTCCGGATGCCTTGTTCGAAAAATATAGGGCCCACGGATTAAATGTAAAAAATGCCACTGTCTACGGCATGGTAGAGAACGTGGACGACAATATCGGACGTATTTTCCAGACCCTGGAAACACTCTCGCTTTCCGAAAATACCATCGTTCTTTTCCTGACCGACAACGGCCCCAACACCCCAGATCGCTACAATGCCGGCATGAAGGGGCATAAAACGCATGTCGATGAAGGCGGCATCCGCGTTCCGCTGTTCGTCAAATGGCCGGGCAACATCGAACCGGGCACGGTGGTCAACGAAATCGCCGCCCACATCGACCTGTTGCCAACCCTAATGGAACTTTGCAACCTCCCAATACCCAGTCATCTTCAACTGGACGGCATCAGCCTCGAACCGGTGCTGATCAAAAATGAACTGCTGCCGACCGATCGCATTATCTGCACACACAAATATTTTGGAGGAAAACTCCACCCCCGCAACGGCACCGCACGTAGCAACCAATATCGATATGTGCTGAAAAAAGGCGAGGAATCGTTGTATGACCTCGAAAACGATCCGGGACAAAAAAAGAATATCCGCAAGCAGCATCCGGAACTCTTTGAACGGATGCGTGGCGCCTACGACCGCTGGTATAAGGAGGTCACCGATGGATGGGAACTCCTATCGGTCATTCCATGCGGTTATTCGGAATTCCCCATCACCCATCTGCATGCCGTCCAATCTAAAATATCCGGACAGTTAAAATTTCATGGAAAAGGATACCACCACGACTGGATTATCAACTGGATCAACCCCAAAGATACCATCCGCTGGGATATCGATATTGTAGCATCCGGAACCTACCGAGTTGCCGTAAAATATACCTGCCCCGAGACAGACGTCGGCTCCGGAATCTGCCTTTCCGTCGGCGGCAAAGAGCTGAAAACCACCGTAAACAAGGCATTCGACCCTGCACCTTATCCCGATTTCGACCGCGCGCCTCGTTCGGGCGAGCGGGAAAAACCGTGGTCCACGCTCGAAATCGGAACCGTTGATTTGAATAAAGGCGAAACCTGCCTGATTCTCTCGGTAACTGAAATGCCGGGCGCACAGGTCATGGAGGTTCGCGAAGTGATATTGGAAAGGATAAAGGAGAGTAAATGATGAAAAAA
>MDTB01237164.1_pt1 | contig 11245 bp, 10 predicted proteins | sample 811161 | NCBI WGS metagenome assembly MDTB01 (sample SAMN05326650, study PRJNA326480) | marine metagenome | isolation source: seawater | place: Mediterranean Sea | collected 2009
CTGGAGCATCGATAGTAGATATGGATTTTTTTGAAGCTTTAGGTTTTAAACATTATCAAGGTTCACAATTTCAAGATGATACTGAGTTAAGAAAAAACTATATTGATAGAATTTATGACACTTATATTGACGAAGATGAATTACAAGAATGTGACAAAAAAATATGTGAGATTGCAGATAGTTTAGAACCAAGAAGCTATACTTCGAGAGAATTTATCTATGAAATGGGAAAATATCTAAAAAAAAATTCTAAAAAAAAAAGCTCCTTAATTGAAACAGCCTATGAAAACAATGTTCCAATATTTTGTCCAGCATTTACCGACTCAAGCGCAGGATTTGGTTTAGTTATTCACCAAGAAAAAAATCCTAAAGATCACATAACTATAGATTCTATTAGAGAGTTTCGTGAACTCACTGAAATAAAAATAAAATCTAAAGGATCTGGTTTATTTATGATTGGCGGTGGAGTCCCAAAAAACTTTGTCCAAGACACTGTTATTTGTGCTGAACTTTTAGGAAAAGAAGTTGCTATGCATAAATACGCTGTACAAATTACTGTTGCCGATTCTAGAGATGGTGCTTGCAGTAGCTCTACTTTAAAAGAGGCAAGTTCTTGGGGCAAGGTAGATATAACAAAAGAACAAATGGTTTTTGCTGAAGCAACAAGTGTATTACCTTTAATTGCAAGTGATGCTTATCATAAAGGTGACTGGAAAAAGAGAAGCAGAAAAAATTTTTCTAAAATATTTAAATAACGTTTAATAAAAATAATTTTAAATGAAAATTCCCATATATCAAGTTGATGCTTTTACCTCACAATTATTTAAGGGTAACCCTGCTGCCGTTTGTCCTCTAACAAAGTGGATTCCAGAAAATATTATGCAAGAAATTGCTAAAGAAAATAATTTGTCAGAAACAGCATTTTTCATCAATAAAAATAATACATTTGATATTCGATGGTTTACACCTGTTGCAGAATTAGATTTAGCTGGTCATCCTACGCTTGCAACAGCACATGTAATTATTAAAGAACTAAATTTAAGATTAGACAAAATTATCTTTAAAACAAAAATTGGTGATACTTTAACCGTCACTCTCAATGATAATTTATTTATAATGAATTTTCCTTCTAGACCTCCAGAATTAGAAAATAATCTAGAATTAGTAGCAGAGGCTCTTGGTAAAAAACCTAAATCTCTATTACGTCATAGAGATGCGTTGGCAGTTTTTAATAATGAAGAAGATATAAAATCAATATCTCCTGATATGGAAAAATTAAAAAAATTAGATTATCCTGCAGTAATTGTTACTGCTCCAGGAGATAAAGTAGATTTTGTATCAAGAAATTTTGCACCGAAATTAGGTATTCCAGAAGATCCTGTTACAGGATCAGCTCATTGTGAGCTGATTCCCTACTGGTCAAAAATCTTAAATAAGAAACAACTATTTGCACACCAAGTTTCAGAAAGAGGCGGAAAACTTTATTGTACTCTTAACGAAGATAGAGTTACCATAGGAGGTGAGGCTATTACTTTTTTAAAAGGTGAAATTGAAATATAAATATATAAATTAATAAAAAGATTAGGATTCAAATTGAAATATTTTTCAAATAAAAATGGGTTTCTAGGAATAGACAATAATTTTAATTTTAAAGAAAAAGTAGTAGTTATTCCTTTTGGCTTAGAAAAGACTGTTAGCTATGGTGGAGGTACTAGAAATGGTCCTAAAGAAATTATTAAAGCTTCACATCAAGTAGAATTATATGACGAAGAATTACATTGTGAACCTTATAAAAAAATAGGAATTAAAACATTAAAACCATTCAAAATTCATAAAAATATTAAAAAAGCTCTTAAAAAAATATCATCTATAAATAAAGAACTATTGGATAAAAAACTTTTTCCTATAACCTTTGGTGGTGAACATTCAATTACACCAGGATGCATTGCACCGTTTGTTAAAAAACATAAAAAAATATGTCTATTACATTTTGATGCCCATGCAGATTTAAGAGAGAGTTATAATGGTGAAAAATTTTCCCATGCATCAGCAATTAGAAGATGTTTAGATTACAAAAATGTTTCTGTGATTTCATTTGGTATAAGAAATATTTCAGAAAGTGAAATACCTTTTTTAAAAAAAAACTCATCTAGAATTAATATTTTTTGGGCTAAAGATAAGAATAAATGGAACTTAAAGAAATTTAAAAAAATGATAAAAAACAAAACTGTTTATTTAACTTTCGATGTTGATGGATTGGATTCAAGCATTATGCCAGCAACAGGAACTCCTGAGCCTGGAGGATTATTGTGGGATGAAACTTTAAATATTATAAAGATTGCTGCAAAAAATTCTAATATAGTTGGAGCTGATATAAATGAACTGTCACCTATAAAAGGATTCAATTCTTATAATTTTTTAGTAGCCAAGTTAGCTTATAAAATTTTAGCTTATAAATTTTTATACTAAACTTTGGCGGCTTTAACGATTCCTAATAATAATCTAAAAGGTATTAACATTAATAAAGCTACAAATATTTTAACTGCTAAATCTCCAAGAGATAAGGTGATCCAAGGTATTCCTGTTGCATAGAAAGATATTGAAAAAAATAGAAAAGTATCAATAGTTGATCCAATAAACGATGATGTTAATGGCGCGACAAACCATTTCTTTTTTCTTAATTTATCAAAAATTTGAACATCTAATAATTGTGCAACCATAAAAGCAGTACCTGATCCAATTGCAATCCTTAATGAAATTAAATCTGTAAAATTTGTGGAAAAAAAAAGTGTAAAACAAATTCCTATAACAAAGCCAATATATACAATTCTTCTCGCTATTATTTTACCATAAGATCTGTTGGCTAAATCAGTAATTAAAAATGCAATAGGATAACTAAACGCTCCATAAGTTAAAAACTCTTCTAATCCATAATATTTAATTGGGAATTGAACTAAATAATTTGATGTAAGCACAACAGCTCCCATTATAAATGAGAGAGTTAAAAACAATTTATTCATTAGGCTGATTTTCTTGCCTGTATCTTTTTAAATGGAGATTTTATTAACAAGATTTTTTTCATTTTTTTCAATCTTGGGGAAAGATTCTTATTTTTTACTGTTTTCAAAAAAATATCAAAAGATCCTTTTTTATCAACTGATCTTACTGCAGCATTAGAAACATTAAGCTTTAAGCTTCTTTTTAAAATTTCACTTTTAAATTTTACTTTTTTTAAATTTGGCAAAAATCTTCTTTTAGTCTTATTATTTGCATGACTAACCTTGTGGCCTTTAAGGGGATTTTTTCCAGTTAATTCGCATTTTTTAGACATAATATTTAGGAGACTATATAGAATGTGATATCGATCACGTCAAGTTATTAGATAATTAATTATTTTTCTTTCCTATTATTTCTCTAAAATTCCTCACACCATCATTTATTAATAATTCTTTAAGCTCTTTTTTTATTTTTCCAACAATATTGGGTCCTTGGAAAACCATTCCTGTATATAACTGCACATAACTAGCTCCAGATATAAATTTCTCATACGCACTCTTTCCAGAGTCAACTCCTCCTACTCCAATAATCATAATTTTACCTTTTAATAAATTAAAAAATTTAGAAATTAATCTATTTGATTTATCTTCAAGTGGTTTGCCTGAAAGCCCACCTTTTTGATGTTTTAAAATATTTTGTAAATTTTCACGATTTTTCTCTGTTGTATTTGATACTATAATTGCGCTAACTTTATATTTTAATAGTATTTTACTAATTGTACCAACTTGATCATCTAAGATATCAGGTGATACTTTAACTACTATTGGTATTTTAGATTTTAATTTATTTTTTTCTTTTTCTATAACACTCATTAACTCATCAAATTTTATTTCATCATGAAAATTTCTTAAATTATCAGTATTTGGTGATGATATGTTTACTGTTATATAATCTGCAATGTCATGGAAGGTTCTTATACCAATTAAGTAGTCATCTAATCGATTTTCTGTATCTTTATTTGGCCCAATATTTATTCCTAATAAACCTAATGGAGTATTAGCTCTAATTCTTAAACTAACATTTTTAGAGCCTAAATTATTAAATCCAAGCCTATTAATAAGTGCTTGATCTTCTACTAATCTAAACACTCTTGGTTTTGGGTTACCATACTGTTCTAGAGGGGTAATTGTTCCAGCTTCAACGAAACCAAACCCAAGCTTAAACAGTGGGTTGTAAACTTCTGCATTTTTATCAAAACCAGCTGCGATACCAATTGGATTATCTATTTTTTTACCAAATAAAGTTGATTGAAAAATTTTATCTCCTTTGTTCTTATCAAAAATATTTGTAACTAAATTTAATTTTAAAGATTTGATCGCTAAAGTATGAGCAGTTTCAGGATCAATTTTAAAAATTAGAGATCTGAATTTTGAAAACATTATTTTATCTTATCTTCTATTAATTGAATTGTTTCGTTAACTCCAAAAAAACTTATAAAAAATCCCATTCTAGGGCCATTCTCATCTCCAAAAACTACTTCGTAAATTAATTTAAACCAATCTCTTAAGCTTTCTTTATAGCCATTTTCTTTACCGGTTGAATAAATTAAAGTTTGTATATCTTCAGGAGACATCTCATCCTTGCAGTTTTTTAATGTTTTTATTAAAGCTTTAAGAGCTTTCTTTTCATCCTCATTTGGTTTTTTATATTTTTTTTGTAATCTAATTACATCGTTAAAATATCTAATAGCGTAGCCAATTAAATTATCAAAAATTGGATAATTTTTTTCTGAAAGATCTTTTTTATATCTTTTTACAAATTTCCAAAGAAGTTCTTTGCTATCTGCGTTACTTGTTTCTACAAGATTGAGTAACATTGAAAACGTCATAATAATTTCTTCTTTAGGTATTTTTCCATTATGTACATGCCAAACAGGATTCATTAATAATTGAAGTTCATTTTGTGTTTTTCCTTTTTCTATAAAATCTAAATACTCATCTACTGCTTTTGGTACAATTTCATTATAAAGTTTTTTCGCTCTTTTAGGATTTTGATACATATACAAAGACAAACTTTCAGGAGATGCATACTCCAACCATTGATCAATAGTGATTCCATTTCCCTTAGATTTTGAAATCTTTTCACCTTTTTCATCTAAAAAAAGCTCATAAGCAAAACCTGACGGATTGTTTTTTCCCATTAATTTAATTATTTTTGTTGATATAATTGCACTCTCAATTAAATCTTTTCCATACATTTCAAAATCTATATCTAGTGCATACCACCTCATTGCCCAATCAACCTTCCACTGCAATTTACAGTTTCCGTCAAAAATACTACTTTCAAGTTTTTTACCATTATTATCAAATATTATTTTTGATTTTTCTTTTATGATTTCGATAACTGGAATTTCTAAAACCAGTCCTGTTTCTGGGCAAATAGGTAAAAATGGGCTATAAGTTTTTTGACGTTCTTTACCTAGAGTAGGCATAATTATATCCATAATGCCTTGATAGTTTTCTAAAATCACCTGCAAAGATTTATTAAAAAAACCAGCCTTATATAATGAGGTTGAGCTTTTAAAACTATATTTAAAATTAAATTTATCTAAAAAAATTTTTAACATTTCATTATTATGCTCTCCAAAACTATTAAATTTTTTAAAAGGATCAGGTACTTGAGTTAAAGGTTTATGTAAATTTTTAATTAAAAGTTCTTGATTTGGAACATTGTCAGGAACTTTTCTTAAGCCATCCATATCATCTGAAAAGGTAATAATTTCTTTTGGCAAATCTGTTAGATGGTTAAGTGCATTAACCATCATCGATGTTCTAGCCACCTCCCCAAAGGTTCCAATATGTGGTAGTCCGCTAGGACCATAGCCTGTTTGTAATGTAATTTTACCTTTTTTTTCTATATATTTTTTTCTTTCCCGTAGGAGTTTTTTAGCCTCAACAAAAGGCCAAGCATTAGTTTTATCTAAATTAGTTTTTTCAATCACAAGCTATAATAACAAAATATCTTATATTTGGCGTTTTTATTAATTCTTATAGAGTTGAAATTTATTTACCATAAAATAATGTCCTTTAAAAATGTCCAATTATAAAACTGTTTTTTTTACACTAGGAATTTTGCAAATAATCCTTGGTATATCCATGGCTGCACCAATTATAGTTCAAATTATATATGGTGAGCTAGATTCTTCATTTTTTGGTGCTGGAATAACAACTATAGTCTTTGGGGTGCTTTTTTTTTTATCAAACTATAATCATGATAAAAAATTAAATTTACAACAAGCTTTTTTATTAACTGCTCTATCTTGGATAAGTATTGCGGTATTTGGATCATTGCCGTTTATTTTTTCAAGTCTCAATCTTAGTCTAACAGACTCACTATTTGAAAGCATGTCAGGCATTACTACTACTGGCTCGACTATAATAACTAATTTAAATGACTCTCCAAAATCAATACTACTATGGAGAGCTATGTTGCAATGGTTAGGAGGCATAGGTATTATAGTTATGGCAATTACTTTAATGCCAATCATGAATGTTGGAGGGATGCAATTATTCAAAATTTCAAATAATGACTCGTCTGAAAAAATACTCCCAAAGTCTAAAGAAATTGCACTTAGATTAATTTTTATATATTTAGGATTAACGATACTTTGTGCCATTGCTTATAAAATTTTTGGTATGAACTTTTTTGATAGTTTTACTCATTCCATGACCACAATAGCAACTGGTGGTTTTTCAAATTACAATGAGTCAATAGGATATTTTAATAGTGCTGCCATCGAAACCACTTCTATCATTTTTATAATCTTAGGAAGTATACCTTTTATCGCATATATAAAATTTCTAAACGGAGATAAAAAAATATTTTTCTCTGATGTTCAAATAAAATCATTTATTAAATTAATAATAATTTCAACTCTTGTTCTTTTTGCTTATATAATTATTCAAGAAAAAAATTTATCAGGAGCAAATTTAAGATCAATATCATTCAATGTTGTTTCTATATTAACAGGAACTGGATATGTAACACAAGAATTTGATAGCTGGGGAAGTTTTCCTTTAATTTTTTTTCTTATATTAATGTTTATAGGTGGCTGTGCGGGCTCTACATGCTGTGGGATAAAAATTTTTAGAATTCAAATTCTATATCTTTTTTTAGTCAATCAATTAAAAAAAATTATATATCCAAGGGGAATTTTTATTATAAAATATGATAAAAATAATGTTGATGAAAAGTTTATGGCTTCTGTCATTTCATTTATTTTTCTTTATATAGTTATATTTTTTTTAATAACTGCTTTGTTGTCTTTAAATGGTTTAGATTTTATAACTGCTATTTCAGGGGCTGCAACCTCGATTTCTAATGTTGGCCCAGGCCTTGGGTCAATAATTGGACCAAATGGTAATTTTTCCCAATTACCCGATATGTCTAAATGGATTTTAAGTCTAGGAATGATATTGGGTAGACTAGAATTATTTGCTATACTAATATTGTTTCTTCCATCTTTTTGGAGAAAATAATTTATGATTGAAATTAAAAAACAATCAATATCAGAAACCTTCTCGGTCTATTTTGATAGAAGAATGGTTAGAATTTTATTATTAGGCGCTATTTCTGGTTTTCCTTGGGTTTTAATTGGAAGCAGTTTAAGCTTGTGGCTTAAAGAAGAAGGATTAAGCAGATCAACGATTGGTTGGGCTGGTTTAATATTTGCTGTTTATGCTTTTAATTATTTGTGGGCCCCTCTTATAGACAGAATTCAAATACCCTACTTAACAAAAAAAATTGGTCATAGAAGAGGTTGGATAGTCATGATGCAAATTGCAATTTTAGTTTGTTTAGTTACTTGGAGTTTAATAAATCCTTCAGAAAACTTAGCACTACTAATTACAGTTGGTTTAATTATTGCTATAGCATCAGCTACACAAGATATAACAGTAGATGCGCTGAGAATTGAACAAATTGGTGAAAATGAAAGCAAATCAATGGCTGCTGGTGCTGCTATGGCTGTTGTTGGTTGGTGGAGTGGATACAAATTAGGAGGAGTTATCGCTTTATTTGCTGCCGAATATTTTGAAAATATAGGTATTGTGAATTATTGGCAATCAACTTTTTTAATTCTAGGGATTATAGTAATTTTAATGAATATTGGGCTGATGTTTGTCCATGAACCAATTTCAACTGATAGAAAATTAAAACAAAGAAAAACTGATCAGTTAATACAAAAAAAACTTGGATCACAAAACATTTTTACTAAACTAATCGCTTGGATAAGTGGAACTTTAGGAGGGCCTGTAATAAGTTTCTTCAAAAAAAATGGCTTTTCCATTGCTATCGGTATACTAGGATTTGTTTTTTTATTTAAAATAGGTGAGGCATTTTTAGGTCGTATGTCTATAATTTTTTATAAAGAAATTGGATTCACTAAAGGCGATATTGCAATTTACTCTAAAACTTTAGGTTGGATAACTACTGTTATCTTTACTTTGCTTGGTGGACTTTTTGTAATTAGATCAGGAGTTTTAAAAGCAATGTTTTTAGCTGGAATATTAATGGCATCAACTAACTTACTATTTACTGCTTTAGCGTGGAGTGAAAAATCAGAGTTATTGTTTGCAGTAGCAGTAATTTTTGATGATATTGCTGCAGCTTTTGCTACTGTTGCATTTGTTGCTTTTATTTCACTACTAGTAGATAGAACTTACACTGCCACTCAATACGCCCTACTCGCTTCTATAGGAACTGCAGGAAGAACTACTCTTGCGTCTTCTTCAGGAGCTTTAGTTGATTGGTTAAATGGAGATTGGGGTATATTCTTTATTTTAACGGCTATTATGGTAATTCCTTCTCTAATTTGCTTATGGTTTATCAGAAATAAATTAAAACTTCGTGAAAAATAATTTTTTTATTAAAAGCAAGTTTACAAATATTCATAAGAAACCTAATAAAAATTCAGAGGTCACATCTCAAATTTTATACGGTGAAAAATTTAAAGTTTTATCTAAGAAAAAATATTGGTTAAAAATAAAAACCAAATTTGATAACTATATTGGCTATATTGAAAATAAAAATTATACAAAAAATCATAAACCTACACATAAAGTATTTAGTCTAAAAGCTAGCATTATTAATAAATTTGATAATAAAAAAACATATCTACCATTTGCATCTAGAATTAGTGTAATTAAAGAAAAAAAAGGTTTTGTTGAGTATGAAAAAAATAAATGGATCAAAAAAAAAGATATTAAAGAAATCAATCACTTAGAAAAAGATTATTTAAAAATACTAGGGTTATTTATAAATACTAAATACGTTTGGGGAGGTAGAACATATCAAGGAATTGATTGTTCAGCTTTATTACAGTTATTTTTTTATTATAATAATAAATTTTATCCTAGAGATACTAAAGATCAAATTAGATATTCGCAAAAAATAAAAACAAAAATATTTAAAAAGGGTAATATTATATTTTGGAAAGGTCATGTTGCTATTTGTGTTAACTCTAAAAAACTAATCCATGCTTATGGACCAGAAAAAAAAGTTTTGGTGGCGCCTACAAAAAAAACAATAAATAGAATTGAAAGAACAGCAAAGCTTGTAGTAAAAAAAATATCTTCTATAAAATATTAGCTTCTACCAAAATCTGGCTTGTTAATATCTTGTTTTAACTTAATAATTTTTGTTCTGACTTTTTTAGTTTGAGTTAATTTTCTTAAAATAGATTTGTTATTTTTAAAATTGATGTCTTTTTTAAAAGATTTTAAGTTTTTGATAAATAAATCAATACCTTTTGAGATATTTTTTTTATTATGAAAGAATATATCCCTCCACATTATTTCACTTGATGCTGCTATTCTCGAAAAATCTCTTAAACCACCCGCACTATATTTAATTAAATCATATTTTTGTTTTTTTTCAAAATCTTGTGCAGATTTTACTAAATTATAAGCTATTAGATGGGGTAAGTGACTTGTTATTGAAAAAATCTTATCATGCTTTTCTGAGGTCATTGAAATTACTTTTGAGCCAATTTTTTTCCAAAATTTATTCAAAAAAATTAAATGATTTTTTTTAGTTTCCTTTTCTTTTATTAAAACACACCACTTATTTTCAAATAAGTCCTGTTTTCCATTTTCTGGTCCACTAACTTCTGATCCTGCAATTGGATGGCTTGAAATCCAAGAAATATCTTTTCTTAAAAATTTTTTAATAATCTTTGTAGTCTCCAATTTTGATGAACCAACGTCTGTAATTATATTTTTTGATGATAAAAAATTATTCATTTTAATAATAAGATTTTTATATTCACTCATTGGTGTACATAAAATAATCAAATCTGAATTTATGACACCATCTTTCAATTTATTAACAATTATTCCGGGTAGTTTTAATTTTTTTATTTTAGAGATATTAGCTTTAGACTTTTCATAAATTAAAACTTTTTTTGCTATCTTCTTTTTTTTTATTCTTCTTAGTAAAGAAGATCCCAACAAACCACATCCAATTATTAGAATATTACTCATTATATACTAAATATATTTTTCATTATTTTCATAAATTTTAAATTTTCTTTACTAGAACCAATTGTTAATCTTAATTTATTTTTTATTTTATAACCTTCTTTGGTAGATCTTAAAATAATTCCTTTTGATATAAGTTTTTTAAACACATAATTGGCTGAATATTTACATCTATCAAAATTTAAAAGAAAAAAATTAGCAGAAATTTCATTAGTCGAAATTGATAAACTATTTAAAAAAAATTTAATTTTTTTTGTCCAAATTAGATTATGCTTTATAGACCTGTCAATAAAATCCTTATCTCTTAGAGCTACTTCGGCTGCAACCTGTCCAGTTTTATTTATATTAAAAGGTGGTTTAATTTTATACATTTCATTAATAATTTTTTTTGATCCATAGCCCCAACCAATTCTTAAAGCAGCTAAACCATAAATTTTTGAAAAAGTTCTTAATATAATTACATTATCTCTTTTTTTAAATAATTCTAAACCAGATATATAGTCTTTGTTTTTCATATATTCAAAATATGCATCATCCAAAACCAATAAAATTTTTTTATTAAGTTTATTCCTTAAATTTATTAATTCTTTCTTATTTAAATATGTTCCTGTTGGATTATTTGGATTAGCTAAAAAGACAATTTTTGTTCTTTGTGTAACCTTATTTAATATATTATTTACTGAAATTTTAAAGTTAATTTCTTTTGAAAA
>MDTB01043559.1_pt1 | contig 11242 bp, 10 predicted proteins | sample 811161 | NCBI WGS metagenome assembly MDTB01 (sample SAMN05326650, study PRJNA326480) | marine metagenome | isolation source: seawater | place: Mediterranean Sea | collected 2009
TGGTTGGAAAAATATTAATGAATCTGATATGATTTTAATGCCTGATTCATCAACTGCGGTAATGGATCCTTTTACAGCTCAACCTCAGTTAATTTTATTTTGCGATGTCATCGAACCAACAGATGGAAAACCTTATGAACTTGACCCAAGAAGTACAGGTAAAAAAGCAGAAAACTATCTTAAAACTTCTGGTATTGGCGAAAAATGTTTTTTTGGACCCGAGGCAGAGTTTTTTATTTTTGATGATGTTAAGTGGGCCACCAATCAAGAATATACATTTTTTAGTATTGATTCTGAAGAAGGTGCATATAACACTGGTTCTGAAATGGAAGGTGGAAATATGGGACACAGGCCTAAAGATAAAGGAGGTTACTTTCCAGTACCACCAGTTGACTCAGCAACAGACATTAGAGCTGAAATGGTTTCAACAATGACTGAAATGGGAATTGAAATGGAAAAACACCATCATGAAGTTGCTCCATCTCAACACGAATTAGGATTTAAATATGACTCTTTAATTACAAGTGCTGATAATCTTCAAAAATATAAATATTGTGTTCACATGGTTGCACAAGCTTATGGTAAGACAGCAACTTTTATGCCCAAGCCCGTATACAATGATAATGGTTCTGGCATGCATGTGCATCAATCAATTTGGTCCAAAACTAGCTCTTTATTTGCAGGTAAAGGATATGCTGGTTTATCTGATACATGTCTTCATTATATTGGGGGTATTATTAAACATGCAAAAGCAATAAACGCGTTTTCAAATGCAACAACCAATAGCTACAAGAGACTTGTTCCTGGATTTGAAGCACCAGTTCTCTTAGCGTATTCTGCAAGAAATAGATCGGCCTCATGTAGAATACCTTATGCACCGACACCTAATGGAAAAAGAGTAGAAGTTAGGTTTGGTGATTCTGCAGGAAACCCTTATTTTACCTTTGCTGCAATGTTAATGGCAGGAATTGATGGAATTAAAAATAAAATTAATCCTGGCGATGCTATGGATAAAGACCTTTATGAACTCCCTGAAAATGAAGTTAAAGGAATCCCAACCGTTGCTGCAACATTAAGAGAAGCTCTTGATGCTCTTGATAGTGACAGAGGTTTTCTTAAAGCAGGAAATGTCTTTACAGACAACTTAATAGACTCCTATATATCACTAAAAATGGATGAAGTACTTCAATTTGAACATTCTCCACATCCCGTTGAATTCAAGATGTACTATTCTGTTTAATTATTTTATGAATTTTTTAGTGAGCTCTTTGAATTTATCATGATTCGAGCTCCTAAGAAGTTCAAAAATAATCATCTCAATATTCATTAAAGTTATACCTTGTGATACCATTCTTTGAACAGAAACATTTTTGTCGCTTAATTTTCTAGAACCTATTGCCTCATTTACTAAGAATACCTGAAAACCTTCGGAAATTAAGTCAAAAGAGGTTTGAAGTACACAAATATGAGATTCAATGCCAGCAATAACTATTTGTTTTTTTTTTGATAATTCTAATTCTCTTTTAAAATTACCTAAATCATAGCAAGAAAAAGAGGTTTTAATAAATTTTTTTAAATTCTTAGCTTTATTAATTGTTTTTTCTATATCATCAACAGTTTCACCCAAACCTTGTGGATATTGTTCTGAAAAAAAAATGGGCAATTCCAATAAATGAAAAGTTTCAATCAAGATCTTAGTAGAACTTATTATTTCTTCTTTATTAAAAATTGAAGGAATAAGTTTTTTTTGAAGATCAATTATTAATAATAATGCCTTTTCTCTAACAAGTTTCATTAATCATATAACGCATCTTCTATTTGTTTAACAAGACTACTAGAAGTTGGGCTTGTCATTGAAGAAAACCAATTTATAATTTTGCCGTCTTTACCAATTAAGTATTTATGAAAATTCCAACGTGGCTGACCTATAACTGATACGTTGTCTGATATCCATTTATAAATTGGATGCGCTGCATTGCCTTTAATTTTTTGTATTGAGGTCATGGGAAAATTGACTCCATATCTAATTTCACAAAACTTTTTAACGTCAGCATTGTTTTTCAATTCTTGGTTAAAGTCATCAGAGGGTACTCCCAGTACAACAAAACCATCATTTTTGTATCTATCGTAAACCTTCTGCAATCCAGCGTATTGGGGTGTGAACCCACATTGTGATGCGGTATTTACAAGAAGAACTACTTTATTTTTGTACTCAGATAATGAAATTTTGTCACCTGAAATTGACTCAATAGTAAATTCGTGAAAATTTCCGACCTGACTTTGCGAGTTATATGAAAAAAATATCATTAGTATTGGTAAAAAAAATTTAATCATTATTAGTAATTTAATGTTTTACATTTAAAAATTAAAGTGTTTAATTAAATTAATAAAATGTTTTTTTTCAAGCCTTTCATATCATTGATATCAATAATTTTCTTATCCGCATGTATCGGGGATAGCCTACTTCCGGTCAAAGGACCAGAAGGAGATCCTTCAACAGAGCTAAATCTAGCAGAGTTTGATGATATGCCAATCCCACTTAGCTCAAAACTTGACAAAGAAGAGTCTATAATATTTTCAAAAAGAGACGGATGGTTAGGTAAACTTGAGTTTAATACTTCTCAAAGACAAATAACAGTTTATGATTTTTTTAGAAATGAACTACCAAAATTTGGTTGGAAAAAATTATCTGAAATTTCTTCAGAAACGAGTATTTTAAACTATGAGAACAAAAATAGACTAGCTCTTATACAAATAAAAGAAAACTTATTCTATGGTACAAATGTTACAATTACCGTTACTGAAAAAGAAAACTAGAGTGAATATAACTAATCATATAAAAATCAAAGTTAACTTTCTTTCCTTAATTTAGTTGTATTAATTCGATTCAAGTTGTTCCAACCAAACTCTCTTTATATCTAAACTTACATCACTATTATAAAAACTATGTTTTTTTGATTTACCAATAATTTCAAGAATTATCTCTTCAGGACAATGAAGATTAATTAATCTAGATATTAATGTATTCTTTATTGATGCCAAAGGTTTATTGTTGGCAATATTCTTGAAGATTTTATTAACCTTGTATTTTAATCTATGTGAATCTTTTCTATTAATTTCTGTATTTGATATTAAAGCTTTTAACATCATTTTTGACGCATGCTGAGAAATACCTACAAGTGGAATCGTTCTTATTTTATATATATTAGATATCTTTCTGTAAGAGTTTGATCTTATAGAAATAAAAGATTGAAAACTATCTATATAAATATCACTATTATCTAAACCAAAAGTTTCTTCAAATGAACATCCAGTATTGAGCATTATACCAAGAATATAGGTTTCTGGTAATTCAGTATCATAACAGTATCGATTTAATTCACTTAGTTCATTAGATGATAAAACTATTTTAGTATTTGATTTAGCCTTTACTTTATTAAATTCTTTTTTAAAAATATTTGAGGATGTAATATGTTTATTTTTAATGGCAAAACTAAAAAATTTAGACAAACTTAAAGCTATTTTCTTTGATTTTTGTCTTTCATTAAAAGATTTTACATGATTTTCATTGTATTCATCAAGAGGTTTGTCTCCACAATATGAAATTAATAAACCAACAGCCTCTTTAAAAATAAAAAGTTCATTAGGTTTAAAATCATAATGATGTAAAAAAAAACTTTTGAAATACTCTGAGAGATTAGGCTTATTATATTGATTCTTAAAAAAAAAACTCTCCGCAGTAATTTTATCATCATTTTGAATTCTCTTAATCATATGAGTTTTATTTTTTGAAAAAATATAATTTGATACAAAATCTTCATAATCATCTAAAAATTTCATTTCATAGCTTTTAATATCTATATTTTTATTTTTAATAAATTTTATCAATGATGATTCATTTCTTTTTTTTAGCTCAAGGAACAACTTTGTATGCTCCAACGCTTGAATTTTTGATCTTTGGATTGCTAATTGAAGCTTATTTGTATTCAAAGAAACTTTTATACTTTTTAAACGAATTTTTTTTACGAGCTTTTTAGGGACTATTCTTTGATACCAAAATTTATTACCATGAGTATATATGTATTTCATATAAATATACTATAATAATACCACATATATACAATAGTTTTGGTGCGGTCGAGAAGACTCGAACTTCCACAGGGTATTACCCTACAACGACCTCAACGTTGCGCGTCTACCAGTTCCGCCACGACCGCAAAAAAAAATACAAATTTAAAAGAATTCTAATATTACTTGATCTACTTCTAAACTGTCACCTTCAGTACAATTAACTTTCTTAACTTTTACCTTTTTTTCAGTTTTTATTATATTTTCCATCTTCATTGCTTCTATTATTGCTAAAGGTTGATTTTCTTCAATCGTATCACCTTCTTTTACTTTTAATGAAACAAGTAGGCCAGGCATTGGCGCCAACAGAAATTTGGATTTGTCCTCTTTTTTTCTTGGCTTCATTATTTTATGTAATTCAGAATGCCTTTGAGATAATACTAATAGCTCTGCAATACTGCCTTTATGATTTATAATTATTTTGGGGCCATTTCTTTTTATTGAAAAGTAATGTAGCTTATTATCTATTATTGCTGAAAATAATGGATAACCGATTTTCCAATTACTTTTAACACTAAAATGTTTATTTAAAAGGTAAACATCATAATTATCATTAAAATTATTGTAATTAATTATTACGTTGATGTTTTTTCCATTGTCAATAACAAACCAATTATTACCAACTGTTTTACTAAAACCTTTTAGTTGATTTGAAATGGATGCTGCCCTCATCAAGTATTTAAAATTAATAAATGCAACTACGCAATATAAAATTTCCTTATCATTAATTTCGGACTCATATGAATTATAACCACTTGGATAATTTTCAGCAATAAAAGCAGTTGAAAACAAACCACTCTTAAAACCATCATTTTGAAGAATATTGGATAGAAAATCTTTATTAGTTTCAACCCCTTCTATGTAATAACGATCAATTACATTAACCATTTCGTTAATTGCTGAATCTCTACTTTCTGAATATGTGCATAGCTTTGAAATCATTGGATCATAAAACATACTAATTTCAGAACCCTCAACAACACCAGAATCAACTCTAATACTCTTGCCTTTTGGTTCTATATATCTTGTGAGCCTTCCAATCGAGGGTAAGAAATTTTTTGAGGAATCTTCTGCATAAATTCTGCATTCAATAGCATGGCCTTTAAATTTTATCTCATCCTGTTTAATATTCAACTTATTTCCATATGCAACTTTGAGCATTTGCTCAACCAAATCAACCCCAGTTGTCAGTTCTGTAACAGGATGTTCAACCTGAAGACGAGTATTCATTTCTAAAAAATAAAAATTCTTATCTTTATCAACAACAAATTCAACTGTTCCAGCAGAATAATAACCAACAGCAGAAGCTAGTTTTATAGACTGGTCAACCATTTTTTCTCGTAACTTTTCATCTACAAAAGAACTAGGAGCCTCTTCAATTACCTTTTGATGCCTTCTTTGAATTGAACACTCTCTTTCACCAAGATGAATAAAATTTCCAAATTGATCTCCTAATATTTGAATTTCAATATGTTTTGGGAATTCAATAAATTTTTCAATAAAAACTCTTTCATCACCAAAACTTGATCTAGCTTCATTAATAGCTGAATTAAAATTTTCCTTTAACTCCATTTCATTAAACGCAATTCTCATCCCTTTACCACCTCCACCTGCAGAAGCTTTAACTATCAATGGGTAACCTATTTTTTTTCCTTCAGAAATTGCCTTATCAATATTTTTTATTACGTTCAAGCCACCAGGAACAACAGATACTCCCGCTTTTTTTGCTATTTTTTTTGATTCTATTTTATCTCCCATTAAAGATATAGCTTGACTAGGAGGACCCACAAAAATCTTACCAATTTTATGAACTTCATCCCTAAAATGAACGTTTTCTGATAAAAATCCATAGCCAGGGTGAATTGCATCAGCTCCACTTTTTTTCATAGCATCAATTATTTTATCAATCATCAAATAACTTTCTACAGATGTTTGACCACCAATATTTATATATTCATCAGCACGATTAACATGAGGAGAATTAATATCTGGGTCAGAACATATTGCTACGGTTTTGATACCCATTTTTTTTGCCGTAGTAATTATTCTACATGCAATCTCACCTCTATTAGCTATTAAAATTTTCTTAAACATACACTATTTACAAAGGAATATTATCGTGCTTCTTCCATGGGTTGGTTAATTTTTTATTTTTTAACATCTCTAAAGAACGACAAATTCTTTTTCTTGTTGTATTTGGCATAATTACATCATCAATAAACCCTCTACTTCCAGCAATAAAAGGGTTTGCGAGCCTTTCTCTGTATTCGTTTGTTTTTTCTTCAATTTTTTCTTTATTGCCAAGTTCTCCTCTAAAGATTATCTCAACTGCACCTTTAGGTCCCATGACGGCTATTTCAGCTTGAGGCCACGCATAGTTAACATCGCCTCTCAGATGTTTTGAGCTCATCACATCATACGCACCACCATAAGCTTTTCTTGTTATTACAGTAATCTTTGGAACTGTAGCCTCTGCAAAAGCAAAAAGTAATTTAGCCCCATGCTTTATTATGCCGTTATATTCCTGTGAGGTTCCAGGTAAAAAACCAGGAACATCTACAAATGTAACGATTGGTATGTTAAAACAATCGCAAAATCTCACAAATCTTGCAGCTTTTCTGGAAGAATTATTATCAAGACAACCAGCTAAAACCATGGGTTGATTTGCAACAATGCCAACTGGTGACCCTGTCATTCTGGCAAAACCAGTAATAATATTAGAAGCGTGATCTGGTTGGATCTCAAAAAAATCTCTATCATCTACGACTTTTGTTATTAACTCTTTCATATCATATGGTTTATTTGGATTATCGGGAATCAAGGTATCAAGAGAAAATTCTATTCTATCTGCTGGATCGTCTGACTTTCTTATTGGAGGATTCTCTTTATTTGATGATGGAAGAAAACCCATAAATCTCCTAAGTTGAAACAATGCCTCAACATCATTTTCAAATGCTAAATCAGCAACACCTGATTTTTTTGTATGAGTTGAGGCACCACCAAGCTCTTCGTGGCTTACTTCTTCATGTGTTACGGTTTTTAAAACATCTGGTCCAGTCACAAACATGTATGATGTGTCTTTGACCATAAAAATAAAGTCTGTCATTGCCGGACTATAAACAGCTCCACCGGCACACGGGCCCATAATAACTGAAATTTGTGGAATAACTCCTGAGGAAAGAACATTTCTTTGAAAAACCTCAGCGTAACCTGCAAGTGAAGCTACACCTTCCTGAATTCTAGCTCCTCCAGAATCATTTAGACCAATTACTGGAGCACCAACCTGTAATGCTTTATCCATGATTTTACAAATTTTTTCTGCATGCGATTCAGATAATGATCCACCAAAAACTGTAAAGTCTTGACTGAAAACAAATGTTAATCTTCCATTTATTGTTCCGTATCCAGTAACAACCCCGTCTCCTGGAACTTTTTGACTATCCATATCAAACTCAGAACACCTATGTTCAACAAACATATCCCATTCTTCAAAAGTTCCTTCATCTAATAAAACTTCTATTCTTTCTCTTGAAGTCAGTTTACCTTTTTTATGCTGTGAATCTTGTCTCTTCGCACCACCACCTGCAACAGCTAAAGATCTTTTTTGATCAAGTTTCTTTAAAATTTCTTTCATAACTAATAACTATACCCAAATTTAAATAAATTAATTTATATTTTCAAAAAAAAAAGAGATATCTTTTAAATTTTTTAAATAACTCTTGTCTATTTCTTTTTGCTCCTCAATATACCCCCACCGACTTTGTTGTATTTTATTTTCAATGTTCATAAGTGCAAACAGTTTTTTGTAATCAAATTCTCTCAAAATAAAGAAATAAGTTAAAATAGCTGAATTAGTTATACCAACAAATTTATAAAAGACAGTAAGATAAAAATTATTCAATTTAGATAAATAAGTGAAAAAAGAATTCTGATTAAAATTATTATCTATGAAATTAAAGCTTTTAATATAACTTAATTTCATTTCAAACTTTTTACTAAACCTTTCTACATAGTTATTATATTTTTCAATAATTTCATTCAATAATTTTTCATCATCAAAATTTCTAAAGAGTGTTAAATCATTCTTTAATTTAAAAATTATATCTTTTATAATTAAAATTTTATCATTTTGATCAAGATTACATGCAAATAAAGTTAAAGATAAAACTGAATTGGGATCCTTTCCATTCAATTTTGTATTTAACTGATTCACTATAATCTCTGCATGTTTTTTATTTACAGCAATTAATGGAAATAAATTTGGAGTTTTAAAAACATTTTCATTTTTAAAAATAGTAAAATTAGTATTATTTTTTTTATATCGAAATTTCATTTAAAAAAATCTCTGAAAATCCTCTAAATTATTAAAATCATTGTTACTATGTAATTTATTAATAGGATAATTCATATTCTCTAATTTATTTTCAAAATATGCAGGAAGTGGAGCTGTAATTTTTATTTTTTTATTTTTATTAAAAAAGTTTATAGACATAGAATGTAGGTAAAAATTTGAATTAACACCAACTTTATCTAATTTATTTTTAAACTTATCATCACCTACTATTGAATTTCCAATGATACTGAAATGTTTTCTTATTTGATGCTTTCTACCAGTTATTGGAAATGCTAAAATCAATGATTGGTTTTTATAAGTTTTTAACACAGAAAAATAAGTTTTGGATTCTAGCTCTTTTTCTGTTGTGAAAATTGGCTTATCTATAAAGCCTTTTCTAACTTCGGGGTTACCATTAACTAATAACAGATATTTTTTTTCTATAAGTCTATCTTTGAAAAGACTAGTAAAATACTGAGCGTATTCAATATTTCTTGCTACAAGTATAACACCAGATGTCTTTTTATCAATTCTGTGAACTAATTTTGGTTTTGTGGAGTATTTAAATTTTAGTGCTTCTAATAAATTATCCAAACTAATCTTTACTTTAGTTCCTCCTTGTACAGCTACTCCACTAGGTTTATTTATTGCAATAAAATTTTCATCTTTAAAAATCACCCATGATTTTACTTTTTTTGATAATTGAGTATCAATATTAAAAGATAGCTTTGGTTTATCATTAATATTAATGAATAACTTAATAATATTTTTTGTTTTTAAAATGTAAGTGTTTTTTATTCTTTTATTATTTACTTTTACAAGTCCTTTTCTGATGATTTTACAAATTAATGGATAACTAAGACTAGAAAAGTTTTTTTTTAGAAAATAGTCAATTCTTTTTCCATCAAAGTTTTCATCAACTACTAATTCATGATTACGTTTATTATTCATTGATAATAAACTCTTTTTTTTGAGCTATTTCTTTTTAGACTCAACACTAGGTGTAGTTTTTTTTTCTACTTTTTTTTCAGTAACATTTTGTAATGAAGGTTGTTGATTTGCCAGGGGTTCTTGTAAGTTTTTATCTTTTTTATTTTTTTCTCTATTTTTGTCAATTAGGCCTTTTGCATTTACATCTCTATCAACAAGCTCAATAATTGCTTTTGGTGCGGCATCACCATACCTAAAGCCTGATTTTAGAACTCTTACGTAACCACCATTTCTATTTGTATATCTTTTTGCTAGCACTCCAAAAATCTTTTCAACTAAAGTTTTGTCTCGCAGATAACTAAATACTTTCCTCTTTGAATGAAGGTTATTAGACTTTCCAGTATGAAGAATTTTTTCAACAAATGGTCTTAGGTCTTTTGCTTTTGGAAGTGTTGTCTCAATTTGTTCATTTATGATTAATGATTTAGCAAGATTCTTTAAAAGAGCAATTCTATGACTTGTCTTCCTGTTAAGCTTTCTACCTGATATTTTGTGTCTCATTTTTGTTCCTTAGTATGGATCATCAAGTTTTTTTCTTATATCTTCAATATTTTCTGGAGGCCAGCCCTCAATCTTCATACCTAATTCTAAACTCATTGTTGATAAAATTTCTTTAATTTCATTGAGTGATTTTCTACCAAAATTTGGAGTCCTTAGCATTTCAGATTCTGTTTTTTGAACTAGATCACCAATATAAATTATTTCATCATTTTTCAAACAATTAGCTGATCTGACCGATAACTCTAATTCTTCTACTTTTCTCAACAAATTAACATTTAGCTGAGGCTCATCTTTACTCTGTGTTACAACTTCTTCAACTGGTTCTTCAAAGTTTATGAACATTTTAAGTTGTTCATCAATTATTCGCGCGGCAAAAGCAACCGAATCCTCTGGGACTACAGAGCCATTTGTTTCAATGCTCATTATGAGTTTATCGTAATCTGTAACTTGACCAACCCTTGAGTTTTCAACTCTAAATGAAACTCTTCTAACAGGAGAAAAAAAAGAATCAATATATATTGTTCCGAGAGGTGCATCTTCTCCATTTTCATGTTTAATTGCTGGAACATAACCTTTACCTTGTTCAACATTTAATGTCATGTCAATTTTTGCCTTTGAATCTAATGTACAAATATGTAGATCCTTATTTAAAACTTCAACATGAGCACCACAATCAATATCTCCAGCCTTGATTTCTTTTGAACCAGTTGCTTTTATATAAATCTTAGAATTCTCAACATCACTAAGCTTTAGAGCAAGTTGTTTAATATTTAATATAATTTCTGTTACGTCTTCTATAATTCCTGGGATTGATGAAAATTCATGTGTAACTCCCTCTATTTTGATTGATGTAACGGCTGCCCCTCTTATTGAAGACAATAAGACTCTTCTTAACATATTTCCTAAGGTCTGCCCATATCCACTTTCAAGTGGCTCAGCTATTAATTCAGCATTAGTTATATTTTCTTTATCTTTTGAAAATTCAATTTTTTTTGGCTTAATTAATTCTTTCCAATTTTTATTTATCACAGTTTCTATACCTCATTCATTAAAAATTAAATTTATACTCTTCTTCTTTTTGATGGTCTACATCCATTGTGTGGTATTGGGGTAATATCTTTAATTACTGTTATATTTAAACCAGTTGAACCTAGTGCCCTAATAGCAGACTCTCTTCCGTTACCAGGACCTTTAATAATAATCTCTATATGCTTCATACCATGTTCCATAGCTTTTTTTCCAGCTTCTTCAGCAGCTAATTGAGCAGCAAATGGTGTTGATTTTCTTGAA
>MDTB01109592.1_pt1 | contig 11242 bp, 10 predicted proteins | sample 811161 | NCBI WGS metagenome assembly MDTB01 (sample SAMN05326650, study PRJNA326480) | marine metagenome | isolation source: seawater | place: Mediterranean Sea | collected 2009
GCAAAGAAGACTCCTGCAAAGAAGACTCCTGCAAAGAAGACTCCTGCAAAGAAGACTCCTGCAAAGAAGACTCCTGCAAAGAAGACTCCTGCAAAGAAGGTACCTTCAAAGAAAGCTCCTGCAAAAAGGGCTCCAGCAAAAAAAATAACAAGCAAAAAAAGAACAACACCAATATCCTCATATAAGGGCCGCAAGGGTGAAAAATATATGAGTGCTGCAATGAAAAAACATTTTAATGGTGTTTTAATTCAGTGGCGGGAGCATTTACGAGAAGAGATGCAAAAAACTTTTGATCATCTTAAAAATAAAGGTGAATCATTTGCAGACCCTATTGATAGGGCATCACAAGAAGAAGAATTTGCTTTTGAATTAAGAACAAGAGATAGAGAAAGAAAGCTGATAAATAAAATTGCAGGCTCTTTAGAACAAATCAAACAAGATGATTATGGATACTGTTATGCTTGTGGGATAGAAATAGGAGTGAAAAGACTTGAGGCTCGTCCAACGGCTACACACTGTATTGATTGTAAAACATTAGATGAAATTAAAGAAAAACAACTTGGTGGATAGAGATCCGGTTCAACAAAGTTTCTTTTAAGCTTTTGAATAAAAAAAATAAAGCATCTGCAATAAAAATCCCAAAAATACTCAAGGAAAGCAAATTTAGCCCTCTTGCAATTGAGGTTGTAACTAAATTAAAACAATCTGGCTTCCAAGGATATCTGGTTGGTGGGTGTGTTCGAGATTCACTAGTTGGAATCAAAGCAAAAGATTTTGATGTTTCAACAGATGCTACTCCAGAAGAAGTAAGAAAAATCTTTAGATCATCCAGAATTATTGGTAAAAGATTTCGTCTTGTCCATGTTTTTAGCAGGAATGAGCTAATTGAAGTCTCAACTTTTAGAGCAAATACCTCTAGAAAAGATAATGATTCCGGAGTTATCAAAGATTCTGAAGGGAAGATTCTTAGAGATAATGTCTGGGGGACTCTAGAAGAGGACTGCATAAGAAGGGACTTTTCTATTAATGCTCTATATTTTGATCCAATAGAAAATCACTTATGTGACTTTCATAATGGTCTGAAACATATACAAAAAAAAATCCTCGTCTCAATTGGTAATCCCCTAATTAGGTTTGAAGAAGATCCCGTTAGGAGCTTGCGTGCAATTCGTTTTAGCTCAAAACTAAATTTTAAAATTTCCAATGATGTAAAAGATGCTATATACAAAAAAGGTCATTTGCTAAGAAATATTTCTAATGCAAGGATGTTTGATGAGTTCTGTAAAATCTTTCTTACAAAAAAAGCTCTTAATAACTTTAATAAGCTAGACACATTCGGAGTTTTGAAATATTTAATTAATACAGATAATTATGTTGAAAATTCATTTGGCTTAAGATTTCAACATGCTGCATTAATTAATACTGATAATAGATTAAAGGAATCTAAATCTGTAACTCCAGGATTCCTCATTGCTGCTTTGCTTTGGCCAAGATTAATTGATGCATCAAAAGAAAAAGGAAGTCTAAACCTCAGAAAGTTTTTTAGAAGCATGGATAGAATTATCAGAGAGCAGCAAGTATTAACCGCTGTACCAAGAAAATTCCATGGATACATTAAAGATATTTGGTCTCTACAATTAAAACTTGAGACTCGTCTAGGACATCAGCCTTATAAGATTTTAAATCATCCTCGGTTTAGAGCTGCCTATGATTTTTTACTTTTAAGGGAGGAAGCAGCAAAAGATTCTCAAGGCATGGGTAACTGGTGGACTCAGTTTCAAAAGGTCAACCGACCAGGGAAAATTGAATTACTTAAATCATTAAGGGAATCACGAAGTGGCCCAATCGAGAAAAAATTTGGTTTCTTGGAAGAGTTAAGCTAATCTTTACCAAATAGAATTAAAACCTTATGGAACCAGCTTTACAGGAAGCTCCGCTTCCAAAATATATCGCAATTGAAGGGCCAATTGGTGTTGGAAAGACTACGCTTGCTCATAAAATTGCTGCGACTTTCAATTACGATGTATTTTTAGAACAGCCTGCAGAAAACCCTTTCCTAAAAAGCTTTTATAGGAATCCAAAACAGTCAGCGCTTGCAACTCAGCTATTTTTCTTATTTCAACGCATGCAGCAAATTGAGGACTTAAAACAAAGATCATTATTTGAGCCTGTGCGTGTTGCTGATTTTTTAATTCAAAAGGATAGATTATTTGCTGAAGTCACTCTGTCTGAGGAAGAAATGGGGCTATATGACAAAGTATATGAACATTTAACTTTAGATGCCCCCTCGCCTGATTTAGTAATTTATCTCCAAGCTCCTGTGGAGGTATTACTTGAAAGGATTAATAAACGTGGAAATCCTGATGAGAAATTTCTCACAATCGATTATTTAGAAAGACTTAATGATGCCTACTCAAAATTTTTTCTGTATTTCGAAAATGCTCCTTTGTTGATTATCAATGCGTCAGATATTGATCTTGAGGGTGGCGGTTCTGACTATGATATGTTGATTAATAAAATTATGTCTGACCCAAGAGGTAAAAATTTCATTAACCCTCAGCCTTCTATCTTATAAAAAGCTAAAATACTCTTATGGCTGAGAAAAAATACTCTCCCCCTAACAATCTAATTAATCCATTTATAAAAAATTTAGATGAATATAAATCTATGTATCATCAATCGATTGATGATCCTCAAGCCTTCTTTGGAGCGCAAGCTCAAGAAAACTTAGCTTGGATAAGGCCCTTTACAAGCGTTCATAATAATAAGTTTGCTGATTCAAAGTGGTTTGAAGGTGGAAAAATTAATATCGCCTATAACTGCATTGATAGGCATTTATCCTTGCATGCAGACAAGACTGCAATTATCTGGGAAGGAGATGATCCAGGCGAATCCCAAGAAATCAGTTATACAGACTTGCACGAAAATGTCAGTAAATTTGGAAATATTTTAAAAGATTTAGGGGCTTCAAAAGGATCAAGAATTTGTATATACATGCCGATGATTCCAGAGGCTGCCTATGCAATGTTAGCGTGCGCAAGAATTGGTGCGGTCCACTCTGTAGTGTTTGGTGGCTTTTCTCCGGAATCACTGAAAGACAGAATTTTAGATGCAGACTGCAACATAATTATCACAGCAGATGAAGCTATAAGAGGTGGGAAGAAAATTTCTCTTAAGGATAATGTTGATAGTGCCTTGTTAGAATGCCCAGAAGTAGCTCATTGCTTGGTCATCAAACGAACAAATGGATCAATTGATTGGGTAGATGGTAGAGACAAAAATTATGAAGAAATGTTTGCTGTTGCATCAAGTGAGTGCCCATGCGAACCAATGGATTCTGAGGATCCATTATTTATTTTATATACATCTGGCTCAACGGGAAAACCAAAAGGTGTCATGCATACTACTGGAGGTTACTTGCTTGGAGCGCATTTAAGTTTTAAATATCTTTTTGGTTATAAAGCTAATGATAAATATTGGTGTACTGCAGATGTTGGATGGATTACCGGCCATACATATATCCTCTATGGGCCTCTATCCAATGGAGCTACAAGTTTAATGTTTGAAGGGATTCCAACATACCCAAATCCATCAAGGTTCTGGGAAATCTGTGACAAGCATCAAATCTCCATCTTTTACACAGCACCTACTGCTCTAAGAGCTCTCATGGCTCAAGGAGATAAACACGTATTGAAAACAAATAGAAAAAGTCTTCGTATTTTAGGAACCGTGGGTGAACCAATTAATCCTGAGGCATGGGAATGGTATTTTAAAGTGGTTGGTAATGAGGTTTGCCATATTATAGATACATGGTGGCAAACAGAAACAGGTTCTGTTTTAATTTCTCCCATTGCTGGCATCACTCCCGTAAAACCAGGTTCTGCAACTTTGCCATTTTTTGGAGTGAAGCCTGAGCTTGTAGATGAAAATGGCCTTATCCTAGAGGGGGAGCAATCTGGCAATCTCATCATAACTCAATCTTGGCCAAGCCAAATCAGAAGTGTGTATGGGGACCATCAAAGAATGATTGATACATATTTTTCAACTTATAAAAATGCTTATTTTACTGGTGATGGCGCTAAAAGAGATAAAGATGGATACTTTTGGATTACCGGCAGGGTTGATGATGTGTTAAATGTATCTGGGCACAGACTTGGTACAGCCGAAATAGAAAGTGCCTTAGTACTTCATGAGAAAGTTGCTGAAGCAGCAATTGTGGGTTTTGAACATCCAATAAAAGGTCAAGGTATATATGCATACGTGACATTGATGGTTGGAGAGGAAGAAAATGAAAGTTTAATAGCAGAATTACAGAATTTTGTTGCAAAAGAAATTAGTCCAATTGCTAAGCCTGATCTTATTCAATGGGCTCCAGGGCTTCCAAAGACTAGATCTGGAAAAATTATGCGGAGGATTTTAAGAAAGGTTGCCGGTGGTGAATTCGATAATCTCGGTGATACATCAACCTTGGCTGATCCAGGCGTTGTTGAGGATTTAATTGAAAATAAGCGTCATTTAGAAATAACTAACTAGTAAGCATCCTATCCCAATCACAGAAGTCATTATGACTAAATAATTATTCAAAGCGCTATCATCCATTAAATGCATTTCTTCTTTTGATTGATAAAAAAGTTGAGGTCTTATTAAGAGCGTCATTGAGTTAAGCGCATGCATGAAAAATATTATAAAGATAAACCAATGCATTTCTTCAATAATTGCTGCAAAGCTTATGAGCAAAAATGGTACATCAAAAATTAAAAGAAATTTTCTATTGCTTGGATTATAAATAAACCCAAAAATATTAAATTTCTCTTTTATCAAAAATAAAGTAACAAGAGCTGAAATTAGATATAAGCAGCCCAAGATAAAAGCAAACATTTACCCTACTTTAAAAGACCAGATTTTTTCTGTAGAGTCAAAAGTAACCACTCCATCTTCAAAAAGTTTATATAAATGAGCTTCTAAACTCCAGATTGCAATGGGATGAAGTTTTGGGTCCACATCATCATAGACACTTGTTACCAGATCTGCAGATTTAATGCTAGAAAATAGCTTTAACTTAGAGAGAACTTTTTTTTCCCTTTCTAGTCTATGACCAATGATCCAGTCAACCACAGCCATTGGGTTGTCTAAAAAGTCGCCATGGCCAGGTCCTATTTTATTAAAATCATAATTGCGCAATAACGCCAAAGAACTCAAATAATCTTTCATAGATCCATCAGGGTGAGCAATGACAACTGTTGAGCCGTTCATAATATGATCTCCAGTGAGCATAACTTTTTCTTCTTGGATTAAATAACAAAGATGATTTGATGCATGTCCTGGGGTATGAATTGTTTCTATGGTGTATTCATCTGTTTCAATTAGATCGCCATGTTCAAGAATGCGATCTGGTTTAAATGTTTTATCTTGCAAAGAGTCATCTTTTTCAAGCAACCTGCCCATCAATGGAATCCCTAACATTTCTCCTAAAACTTTAGCTGCAGGAGAATGGTCGCGATGAGTATGAGTAACTAAAATTCGATTTATTTTTCCTTCGCCAAGCTTCAACAAGTTTTCTATATGCGCATCGATTTTTGGCCCTGGATCTACTAAAGTTATGTCATTTCGACCGATTAGAAAACTATTTGTTCCAGGGCCTGTGAATACACTTCCATTTGAAGCAGTTACTCTCTCAATAAAATCTCTAGACATCATCATACCCCTCGTCTCCAGGCAAAAAACCAATCCAGTCACCATCTTTTTTAATAAATTTAGGAAGTATTGGAGGAATTTCTTCATCTTTTAAACTATAAAAATAATTAAACGCATCTTTGCTTGAAGAAAATTGAACCAAAGCTTTAATGTTTTCTATGGTTGGAATAATCATATTCATTTCGCCTTTTTCCAATCTTTTAAGAGCATCTTTGGGTTTGATCCAGATAGTTTCTGTTAATTCAAAACCATCATGGCTTGCGAGTTGCTTGAAATCTACCTTAGCAAGAAAAAACCTTGTATCAAATCTTTTTGGCTCAATGGTAGGTGTTATCCAATGAGCACACGGCACAATATTTTTAGCTCTAAGGTTTAATGACTCAGAGATACAAATATCATTAAAAGTAATTTCTTTATTATTAAGTTTATTCCTCAAGGCATTAAGCTTATGTGCATCTTGAATCAATGAATCATTTGATCCAGTTAATAGAACTCCTACCTCTTCAAAGCACTCTCTTATGCATGCAATCCAATAAGCTAGGCCATCTTTCTCAATGCCTAATTTTCTAGATGCCTCTGAATCAGTCATCCCCTTACAATACGAATATAGCTCACGAGTGGAATCCTCTGGATCTAATTTACCACCTGGGAAAACATATATGCTTCCAAAAGCAGATCTACTACTTCGCTTAACCATCAATATCTCAAATCCATCTTCTTCTGCATCTCGCATTAAGATTACTGTAGCAGCTGGTTTGATAATTGTTGTCATTGCTTGCGTGGATAGTATGGAGTTTTATTATCCTTTAGAATACTCATGAATGGAAATTAATGAGTCACTTTCAACCGAAATAAAAGATGCCCCAAACTGGTTCCAGTCTTCTATATCTGAGAATCCAAGACAAGAGATTCTTTCTCATCAACTTGGCAATATTAAATATCAAGCATGGGATAGGAAAGACGCCGAGAATATCATTGTTCTGATTCATGGAACTGGTGCTCATAAAAAGTGGTGGGATCCAATAGCGCCACTGCTGAATAAAAACTACACTATCTTTGCTCCTGATCTCCCCGGCATGGGAGAATCTGATCATAGAAAAGAATATAATTTTGAAAGTTTTAGCGAAGCATTAATAGGAATATTACATCAAGAAAAAGCAATAAATACCAATCAAAAGATCTTTCTTGTAGGGCATTCTCTTGGTGGTCATGTGGCTGGATTCATGGCTAGCGAGATGCCAGAAATGTTTCACGGCCTTGTGATGATTGATTCTCCTATACGCCCTCCAACTTATGACTACAATAAGCATCAAAGCACTGGTCCCTTAAGAAAAATTAAGTATTATCAGGATAAAGAATCCATCATTGAAAGATTCAGATTAATGCCGCCTCAGGACTGCAAAAACCGATGGTTCCTTAGATACATTGCAGAACACTCAATCATTAAAAATGAGGAAGGTTGGAGATGGCGGTTTGATGACAGCCTGTTTGCAACTTTAAGACGTCTACATAATTATGAGTTTAAATTTAAATGTCCTGCACTATTTATTGCAGGCGGAAAAAGTCTATTATTGGAATCAAAAATTATGAAGTATATAAGAGAGGCTTTTAAAGACTCTATGACAGTCGAAGTAATTGAGGATGCGGCTCATCATGTCCCGCTCGATTCTCCACTGGAGCTTGTCTCTCTTATAAATACTTATTTACAGGAGTGGAAAGAAAAAAAATGAAAAAAACACTTATAACTATTTTAGGGATACTGACATTTAGTATCGTTGTATTTTTATGGCTTGGAAATAATGACAGCATTGAGCCATTGGATGGATGTACAAACAATGAAGAACTTAAGGTTTATTGTAATTTTATGAACCCTGAAGATTTGGCTCTTACCCCAGATGGAGATTTTTTAATTGTGGCTGAGTTTGGCGGAATGGCACCACTAGTTGAAATGACACCTGGTAAATTAAGCTTTTTTAACATAGAAGATAAAAGCAGAACTAAAGCAAAAATTTCTTTTGGAAAAAATGAATGGGGTTCTAATACCTGTTCTAGAGATCCTGACATGCCCTTTGGCCCTCATGGTATTGATTTAGTTCAAAGAGAGGATGGAAAGCTTCAACTTGCAGTTGTTAGTCACTATCCCAATGAAAGCATAGAAATGTTTGAGCTGATTAAAAGAAATGGTTGGGCTCTTGAATGGAAGGGCTGTGTTGATGTTGACGGCCTTTATTATTTCAACGATGTTTCCTTAGACACGTCTGGAAACTTTTATGCCTCTCATATGTTTGAATCTGACTTTTCGATAATGAGCGCCTTATGGAATGTATTTGCTAAATCAGATACCGGCATAGCTGTTAAATGGACTAAGGAAAATAAATTTGAAGAACTGGACTATACAGCTGGCTCTTTCCCAAATGGCATTGCCTTAGATCAAATAAACAACAATCTCATAGTAAATTACAACTTAGGAGATAAAACCATTCTATTTGACTTAAATTCAAAACAAACTCTTGGAATCTACGAACATAATTCACCTGATAATGTAATTATTAAAGATGGATTTGCATGGGTGACTAATCACGATCATTCTGTTAGAGAATCTTTAGGATGTGGCGAAATAGTTAATTGCACGCTTCCTTTCTCAGTTAATAAGTTATCTTTGTTAGATCTTTCGTTAGTTGAGTCTTATAAATTTAAGAGCAAGAATATGGGAGTCGGAACCGTAGGTTTGCCCCACGATGGATCCTTGTGGATTGGCTCCTATCATTCAGACAGATTAGCAGAAGGTAGCCTCTCTATTAGTGAATAATCTTTATACTGCCGAGCAGGTCAAAGCTTTTGAAAAAAATTCTTTTCTTAAAGAAGGAGATGATTTGTGTGCAATGAAGGAGGCTGCTAAGCAGTCTGTTGAGATATTAAACAAAGGTTATTCAACATCAGAATTCTTAATTTTATGTGGGCCAGGCAATAATGGCGGAGACGGATATTTCATAGGCATTGGTTTAAGTGAGTTAAAAAATCGTGTTAGATTTATAGATGTATTAGACGATATAAAAAAATCTCCCTTATGCGAGCATGCTTACAATGCGGCAAAAGGTTCAGAGTTTATTAACGCAAAAGAACTTAAAAATATTTCCACTAAAACGGTTGTAATAGATGCAATATTTGGGATAGGTGGAAGAATCAATTTGGGGAGTAAGTTGGAAGAAATATTGTCTCACTGTAATAAATTTGAATCTAAAGTAGCTATAGATGTCCCTACTGGGCTTGATTCTAATACTGGAGAAATATCTCAAGCATGTTTTAATGCAGATAAGACAATTACTTTTATTGCATATAAGCTTGGGCAGCGAATCAGTGAAGGTAAGAATTATTGCGGCAAACTAATATTAAGAGATCTCGGACTTGCTATGGATGAAAATGTTAGCCCCAAAGTTAATGAACTATCTTTTGAAGATATTAAGATAAATATTCCCAAAAGAATAGAAAACTCTCACAAGGGAGATCACGGCAAACTTTTGATCATTGCAGGAGATGAAGGTTTTGGGGGTGCTGGCATTATGTCTTCAGAGTCTGGACTAAAAACTGGAGCAGGACTTGTAAGGCTGCTAACTAGAAAGTCTAATATCTCTGCAAGCCTAGCAAGAAATCCTGAAGTCATGGTATCTGGTGCTGATAATGCTCAAGACATAGAAACTAATTTAGAATGGCCTGATGCAATTGTTGCAGGGCCCGGGATGTTTGAAAACTACTGGTCAGAACAAATATTATATAAGCTGCTTCTCTCTATCTCTGACAAGAGCACCCCCACCCTTTTAGATGCTGGAGCTCTTAGATTGCTGAGTCATAATGCTTTTTCTAAAATAAAACTTCATGGTGAAACGGTGCTCACTCCTCATCCAGGTGAGGCAGCTGAGATGCTGAAAATCACGACCAAAGAAATTCAAAAAAATAGAATAAAATCAGCAAAAGCATTACAAGAAAAATATGGATGCATCATCGTGCTTAAAGGTAATGGAACTATTATTTGTAATAAAACTAATATTTATCTTTGTTCTGTTGGTGGTCCTGAGTTAGCAGTTGCAGGCTCTGGAGATATTCTCTCAGGTGTGATTGGATCATTAATTGCTCAGGGATTAACTCCATTTGATGCGGCAAAAACTGGTGTGGTAATTCATGCTCGGGCTGGTGAAGAGTTTGCCAATGATGTCGGCAGAATAGGAATGGCCGCTGGTGAACTGATTCCCTATATAAGAAAATTTTTAAACTAACTTTTAATGCTAAAACTAAAATTAAAGAATGAATCAAGAACATTGCTTTTGGGTTCAGCTATTGGAGAAACTATTAAAAATCTAGATTCAAAAAGCTTTGAAGTTCATTTAAACGGCGATTTGGGCGCTGGAAAAACTACATTAGTAAGAGGAATTCTTCAAAATCTAAATTGGGCAGATGTGGTAACTAGTCCTTCATATACCCTATGTGAAGAGTATGAAATCGATGGCAGGCTTTTATTACATGTCGATCTTTATAGAATAAATTCTGTTGAAGATGTAGAAATCTTAAATCTTGATAGAGAGATTCCCCTTCAAAAAGTTATTTTTGTTGAATGGCCGGAGAATCTTCGGACAGATAGAAATGTGGACATTATAATCAACCTAGATCATGATAATCAGGCAAGACATGCCTCAATAAAATGCAAGAAAAGCAATATTGAATCTAGTATCAAAACTTATTATGAAAATAATTAATTTAAGATATCTCTTTGTAATTTTATGTTTCTTTACCCTTCCAATAGAAGCAGCTAATCGAGTATCTTTCAGCAATATTTCTGAGCTTGAATCTGGAAATTTAAAAATAGTATTTAATCTTGATAAAGTTGCTTTAATCAACTCATATGCCCTAGATGACCCCTCAAGAATAGTTATTGATTTGAAAGATGTCTCTCTAGCAAAACCAATAAAATCTGAATCATTCGCTCCAATAAAATTAATTAGAGCCAGAGGAGTTGGCGATACTACTCGTATTGTGATTGATTTAAAAGGATCTGTGTATTGGAAGAAGCCTTGGCAAGTGAAGCATAAAGATCGTATTGATTTAGTGCTAGAAATTAAAAGAGATAGAAAAATTTCCCAAAATTTGCGGGATATTATTGTGGCAATTGATGCAGGTCATGGTGGGAGAGATCCAGGGTCTGTTGGAAAAAATATACTAGAAAAAGACGTGACACTTTTAATTGCTAAAGAGCTAGAACGTACCCTAAAAAATACTTACGGGTATAAACCAGTAATGATTAGGCCAGATGATCGATACGTGGGTTTAGATGATAGGTACCAAAATGCTAGAAAACTAGGCGCTGATTTATTTGTTTCTATTCATGCTGATGGCTTTAGACTTTCATCTGTTAAAGGTGCATCTGTCTATGTCTGGTCTGAAGAAGCATCTTCGATTACAGCTGCAACTCTCTCAAAGAATAAACTGACTTCAAGCCCAGAAGTAAAATCAAAGATTGGCAAGCTAGATGTAAGAGATTTTGATGAGGATGCAGCCA
>MDTB01098379.1_pt1 | contig 11241 bp, 5 predicted proteins | sample 811161 | NCBI WGS metagenome assembly MDTB01 (sample SAMN05326650, study PRJNA326480) | marine metagenome | isolation source: seawater | place: Mediterranean Sea | collected 2009
TGGTTGGCTACACGTTCTTGCAGGTAACACACTTCAGTCATACGAAATTTCTGCAGGAGTTTTCAGAGCTCAGGAAACCATGCAAGGTATTGGACTACTACATAACGCAGTTTCAATTTCACCATGGCCATCGGGCGTCGGATTCAGAGGGCCTTCTGTCGGGATGTCAATTCTCATAGACTCTACCGGCGTAATGGCTATGCAACATGAAGATTCTTCAACCGGGGTGGAATACCTAGTAAGTAGTCCAATCACCGACCCAATGAAGTTGGCAGTAAGCATAGAAGACAGTGAAGACGGTCAGATATGGGTGGCAGGTGATACAACGATTGACAGGTTCAATAATACTGGGAGGAGATGGTCAGATCCCATTGATGTGAGTGATTACGCTGGTCAACAAATGCAATCCGTGACCTCAATTGTTCAGGACGACTCTGGTCAGGTATGGGTCGGGACTGCCGAATCTGGACTGCTAAGATTCGATTCTGAGACTGGCACATACCAAGGAGGCATGAGTGGACTCGGTTCTGACAGTATTATTTCAATGTCGTATGACGACTACACCCAAACTCTTGTGGTTGGGCACCCAGAAAATGGAGTCTCGCTGGTCAATACTTCCACGATCAGTCTCACTGATTCTTATGATACCGGTGACGGTCTTGATTCAGACTTGGTAGTGGATGTTGCTACTAGGTACGGAATAGCATACATGGCTACTCCAGACAGCGGGCTGATGAGATTGGATTTAGCAGAATTACAGATACTAGGTTCCTGGCAGTCTCTAGGAGCCGATAATCTAGAGGAAGCTCCGATAGCTGTAGATGGGGATACTGTTTACCTTGGTCTAACTGGATTCGGAATAATGGTACTCGACAGGATCAATGGAGATATCATAGACCTCCTAACGGTTGACAATAGTGGCCTACCCGACAATGATGTACTTTCTCTGTACATCTTTGGCGGAGATTTAGTTGTCGGATCCAGAGTGGCCAATACAGGCGCTCAATCAAATGGTGGTCTAGCTATCTGGGATGGAGTATCTTGGGATCAGCTTGAAACCAATATACCGGGCTGGAACAATGACCCATGGGAGTTCAATGATATTACCAGTGACGGCTCAGATATTTACGCGGCCACAAATAGAGGAGCCTGTGCATGGGGGGACACTGGACAGGGCACACTGGACCTACTTGAGTGCCTTACCACTGGTGGTGGTTCGGAAATGCCATCTCGACAGGTGAACTCTGTTAACCTGATTGGTAATGACTCAGATGGATATCCGATACTTTACGCTGGAACTGATGGTGGTGCAGTAGTTGTGGACACCAGCGAGCTTGGTGGAGTTGATGGCTTTGAAATCATTGATGTATGGACCGCTGGTGACGATACTCAGCGTGCGAAAACCGTGAAGATAGGAGAAATACTTTATCTTGGATTTGAGAATACTGGAATTGCCAGATATGACTTGGCCAACGAGGAGTGGCTTACTACCTGGGATAGCACACAAGGATACATCGATGATGATGATGTCACTGCACTAATACCTGGAAGGCAGGGCGGGACAATTTGGGCGGGAGGAGATTTCGGACTTACTCTAATAGATGTAGTAAATGATACGGTCCTAATCGACTGGGATAGAGGATCTAATGCCAATGGTCCAGATATTCCCTCGAGAAGTCCTGCTGAAATGATAATCATAGGAGATGTCCTCTACTATTCCACTCAGAGAAGCAACCAATGGTGGAACTCAAACGATGAGGTATACAGAGTAGCCCTAAATAACAATACTTCACTGTCTGCCTTGGATGCTGGTGATCAAATTGGCTCCAGCTCCAAGGTTTACGGGTTGGGAGTGGTTGGAAACGAGCTCTGGATCGGTGTAAGACCAACTCAGTCATGGAACGACGGAGAGGGGACAATTGTTAGATGGAATACCATCAATGAGACATGGCAGGACGATTTGGAGACCATTGGTAATGTGCAGAGAGTTAATGCCCAACTTCTGGGTGACTGTTTCCCATTGAATTCATCATCCTGTGAGATGTGGATAGCATATGGCGATAGTATCCTAAGGAGATTCCAATATTCCTCCATGACACTCTTGGAAGAGTGGTCTGACTTCCCCGGTCCTGTAAGAGGAATGGAGGAGTTCCAGGGAGAGTATCTTTTTGCGACAATGGATGGCATATACCGATGGAATCCCATCAATGAGACATTCGAAAATCCATGGAGAGAAGACGATGGGCTCCCGAATGACGTAGAAGACGGGTTCTTCTCTATGGAGATAGTTGGAGACGATCTATGGGTGTCTTCTCATCGTCAGGGAAGCTGGAATCCTAATGCGCAGATACTCAACAAAAATGGTTCGAGTGGTAACTGGACTACTTGGGACCTCGGCTCGGGGGATATCCCAGGAGGTTATGGAGCAGATATACTCGTTTGCGATGAGATAATTCACTTCGCAATCGGAAGACTATCTTGGTTTGGCAATCAAGGCGGCGTGGCTAGATTCGATTTAGCAGACCATGACAATGATGGTATCATCAGTGAGTGGATTGACCCACTCACGGACGGTGGAAATAACGGACTTTCTGATGATGACCCTCGCGCACTCGCCTGCGACGATGCCAACCGTATACTCTATGTGGGCTTCGATACAACTGGGGTCGGAATTGATAGATTCAACTACAACACGGATAGCTTTCTACCTACTCTAACTACAGCAGATGGGATTTCGGAAGATGAGATATTCCCAGGGGGGATGCTTCATGATGGAAATGTACTCTTATCTGCTCATCAATATGACAATTCTGGTGGAATTTCGAGGATTGTAACGTCGGGAACATCTGTATCGAGTGGTCAGGTTCTGAGTCCAGGAATGGACGGATGCTCAATCGTCAGAGTTCCTGCTAACACTCCCACATATGCCATTGGAAGGTCGGGTCAAACTACCGGATTGAACCGAGTTGATATGTTAGACAGTACAGGCCTCATAGCTTCCGGGTTTGATGAGCTTGCGGGCCTCTCTAGTGGGCGGGTCGTTGAATTCGCTTCAAACTCAACTCACGTTTGGGTTGCGTCAACATTCGATAGTAACTCCTACTTTGCTACATCCATACTTCAGGGAGAAATCCTACAGAACGGATCTGTAAGATGGGAATATGGCTACAATTTACTGGATGACGACGTCATCAACAGCATGCTTCTCGATGGAAATACAATGTGGGTAGCCACAGCCGGTAGAGGGCTTTACTCTATTAATCTGCTACAAAGGTCCTACTCATCTACTGCTCCCGCGCTTCATGGACAGATGGATGGGATGGTACTTGATGATGATGATGGAATGCTATATGTCGGACTGATGGGTAATGAGGGATCTGCAGCAGGATTCCAGACATTTGACACTACTTCACTTAGCTGGGGAGATGGAAGCTTGCTTGCCGGACTTCCGAATGACATAGTGAAAGACTTCGTAGGATTGGGGGATAAGATACTTACTGCTACATGGGGAGGAATAGCTGTTTTCAATACAAGCTTGGATGAGTGGGAAGACCCTGTAACTGCATTCGACGGTCTACCGAGTTCGATATACGACCACCTGCTGGTAGTTACCACGCCAACACTTGGAGAAACCGTTCTTGCTGGAGGGCCCGCTGGAGTAACATTACTGGACTCCAACCTTACAGTTGTAACGACTAGGGGAGTCTCCGATGGCCTTGCAGGGAACAGTGTTTCTGGTCTCCTTTACGCAGACAGTATTAGTAGGCAAGTAATAGACGAAAACGGGGTGACTGTTACTGAGTATCACGACAAATCAGTATTCATTTCTCATAATGGCCAAGGAGCCACCAGACCAGGGATTGTTGCTTGGGATATAGCCACAGATACGGTCAACGGAACTTATCAGATTGACAAGATTCCAAGTAATGACGTTCGATCAATTGCAGCAGATGACTGGGGAGTCCACATAGCAACAGATATCTCTCCGATAGTCCATTGGAATTCGTCCTCGCTCGACATGGAGGTTGGGGCCCCAACAAATTCAATGATGTCTTGGCCTCCTAGCGAACTGGTTTCCCATGGTGGTAATCTAGTCATGATTAGTCCAGGCGGAATAGATGTAATGAGTAGTACTGGAGACCACCTAGTGAAATCACAATCAGGCCTAATCTCAGACCCAAGAGGAGCGCATGTTAGTGACGACGGCCTTTATTTGGTATCCGATGATGGGCTTCATCACTTCACACCTGTTGATGGTCTTGTGGAGTCAGATACTAGCGGACAGAGAAATGCAAACCCCATGAATATCATCATTGGAGACAGGACTTGGTCGGAAGTCAATGAAACTGCTAGGCCCGGGATGAGTACTGTCTTGGTGAATGACGAGCAACCTATCGATATTCCATTAGTGTCTGAGTCCGTCCTTCCGGGGAGGCTTCCAATGAATCCCCTAGCGATGACCATGTCTTCACCAGAAGCTGGGGCATGGGTGTGGGCGAGATCATCGTTCCTCAACTACTCTGGGAGTTGGGATATGCAGGCGATAAATCCTGGAATTCAATCAGCTTTCCAGTCTGCAATATCCCAAGTTGGACCGGGTTATTCTTCCGCGGAGACTCATATCCAGTTACAAACACCCAGTGACGGTAAAATGAAAGTTAGGATTACCTATGATTGGGAGAGAATTGAGGTTCCAACGAACATAGTTAACATTACTGACAGACCTAATGATGGTGGCGGAGTCCTCGAAGTAACTTGGCTACCTGCTGAAGATGCAGCTTGGAGTGGTTACAGGATTTTCATTTGGGACGCAACGGGAAGAGAGAACTGGAATCCAAGTGAGGATGAGTTAGATGACTTCTCCACTTACATCACTATCCCATACTGGTCACAGACCTCGGTAATGGTAACAGAGGCAGACAATGACGGTGTCACTGAGACATTATCCGATGACAGGTTATACAGAGCTGCAATAGCAATAGAATATCCGGACGGGACTCTAGGAGATGCAATTGCATGGCCAGGTAGTGTTACCCCTACTGATGAGATGCCGAGTCCTCCGGAGTGGTTATTCGCTGAGGCAATTTCTGGTGGAACCGCGGGGAGTCTTGTCCTCGAGTGGTCTATGTGCAAAGAGCTTGATCCAGGAAGTACAAGGATATGGGCCACTGAACAGGATATCACTAATGCTATTGCTCTGACTGGAGAGGTTGACATACCTTTCTCCTCGGGTAATTCTACGGTAATGGAGCTGTCTCCACAGAGAGTATACTGGTTTGCCGCCGCTTGTGTCGATGCTTCTGGACAATATGACCCAAGCAATGTTACCACCTTTGGGCCGGTTACTACAGCAGGTGGCCTCAATGATGGCATCGCCCCCTCAATGATACTGGGGACTATGGCTGAGGACGTTCCAGGAGACGAGGGAGGTAGGATTGAGGTTACCTGGGATTTGAACGAAGAGGAAGACTGCTCATTCTATACGGTTTATGCCCTTCCTGCTTCTGGTTGGCAACCTCCGAGTACAGTTGACGGATGGCCTGTGGCAGAATTCATTCCAGATTGTGGCATTAATGAGGTTATTATTGACTCACTGGGTTCGTCTCCTTTACAAGATGGAGTAACGTATTGGATCGGGGTGGTTGCATCTGACGACTGGGGCAATTCTAATGTAAATTCAGTAATGGTAGTTGAGGCTACTCCAGAGGCCGATCAAGAAGGCTCATCTAATGCGCCTGAGAGGGTAGAAGGATTAGTTGCTTGGGACCACCCAGAGGATGATGGGACGAAGATTGACATAGTATGGAATAGATCTACGGCACCTGATTTCAGCTACTACACAGTATGGGTGTCCGATTACCCTCTAAATGATTTAACCATGCTAAGTGAAGTATGCACAAACGATTCGTCTTCGTGTAATCTAATCGTAGTCGACCAGAGGCAAATTGGAGGCATACTTCAATTGGAGATGACCATCGAGGAAGCCATGTACGGAAACTCAGTAGATTCTCTTGAAATATCCCCCATAGTACCAGATATTCCACTATATGTCGCGGTAACCGTTCATGACATCAAGGGAAATGTTTTCCTGACTGGTCTTGATGATTATATCTCTATAGTCACACCTGTTGATAATAGAGGTGACATTGCTCCTCCAGACAGGCTGATTTCACCCATACTAGAAGAAAGGTTAGGAGATGATGGAGATGGTATGTTTGTTACATTCCAAGAGAGTATGGCATCAGACTTGTATGAATACCTAATATTTGCTGACGTAGTTCCTTTCTCTGATGCTAGTAATATGAACCCGGTGGCCGTAGTTGAGAGGAGCTCTCAATTGCCGATCACGATCGAAAAACTATCAGACGGGAGAAGTCTTGCTCCATCGATAATGACGTGGGTCACGGTAGTTCCTGTCGACTCCTCTGGAAATGCATGGCTTACCAACCTCAGGACCTCATCAATAGCACTAATTGACGAGAATAGTCTCGACCCAGGGTTGCATCTTCCGGAGGTTACTGGAGTACGTGGATACTGGGATAGTTCTGGCTCACAGATCGACATAACCTGGGATCTTAGCTTGGATCCCCAAGTTCAGTCATATCGAATATTCGTGAGTCTTGATCCATTCGAGGATGTCAGAAATGCTACGCAAGTTAGCTCGATGATAGATGAAAGCTCCAAGGAAGTGACTGGTAACCTCCTGATACTGGGTGAGTTTGATGGGGGTCCCTTGGACAATACCTTATCGTACTGGGTCGTTGTAGTGGCGTTTGATGGAGAGGTCAACAGGTTAGCAGTCGATCCATTACAGATTCTTCCTTGGTCAGAGAGCTCTTTCGGCTCTTCGGAAGATGGTGGAGGAGAGGAATGAGCATCTTGGATTGATCAGCTGATGAGTGGAGATATGAACACACTAATAGCGCTGTTATCAGCTCTGATGATTCTAGCTGGAGCTGTGTTGTTCATCAGGCCGAGAAAGGATTCTGCACCTCAGCCCTGGGAGATGGGTGCTTTGGAAGTTGAGCTAGAGGAACAGATGATGAGGGAGTCTTCGGGGTTATCCGAAGAAGAAGAGTTCGGATTAGATGACTTGGAGATTTCTTCTGATTCATTCGGAGAAAAGCCAGACTCGCCAACTGTAAGTTATGACGGAATGGGAGATGATGCCATGGTACAGCCGATTGGAGGGGAGTACACCGCAGTCACTAGAGAAGCTTCAGCGGAAGTGGCTAATGAGCTTCTAGGACAAGAGGATGAAGACGAATTGGATTTCAGCGATCTCGATGATTTAGCTGATGGATTAGATTTTGACGATTTGGATGATCTCGCAGAAGGACTTGATGATGAAGATGACCTGGACCCCTCCTTTGTCGATGACAAAATATGATCAATCGAAGAGCTTGAATCTGGAACCCTCTATCGGAGACCATGATTGCCTCCGACGTTCCAGACTCGTCTGTTTGGTCTGCGATAGGATGGGATGGAGGCAATTGCCTAATGTCCTCAGATCTTCACTTTGAAAGGATGATTAGGCATGCTGATAAGCTGGGCCTAGAATGTCCTCCTGACCTGTCAGACAGGGTGTTCTCAAGACTGAGAGAAGTAGTCCCTCCAGAAGAACGGAATGAGTGCTCTGATCAGGATCCGTTCCTTCTCATAGTGAAAGTGACATCAGGAGGAGAAATCATTTTGCAGGGTTCAATAAACAATATATGGCCCGAAACCCCCTTGTCCGCGATATCAGTTAGTGCTCCTGTTTGGGACGATGGCATTAGAGGAACAAAACATGGGGACTACCAGCCATACCGTGATGCTAGAGAAGTTGCAATAAACAATGGTGCTGATATTGGCTTACTCTTTGAGGATGGGAATCTGATCGATGGCGATCGATGTTCGCCCCTGCTTCTCGATAGAGATGGAGTAGCATACCACCCAAGGCACAGCGATGGAGCACTGGACTCTGTATCCCTAGAAGTAATCAAGCCATTTTTAGAGAGTTCTGGAATTCCTGTAAGAGGTGCCAAGATAACACTTGGAATGATTACTAGATGCTCTGAGATGATAGTTTGTGGTAGTGGAATGGGAATAAAATCACTAGGAAAAATAGATGGTAGAAAGATCGGGAATCCGAGGGGGCGACTTTTCAAAGTGGCTTCTGAGGGATGGTCTAGAAGATTGAGTGTCAGAAAACAGAAAGGAGGGAGCGGATCGTGAATAATTCTAGGTGGAAGTCACTAGGAACTTCTGACAATGAAGAGCTTCTCATAGACCTCCTAATCCACCTCAGAGAGGAAGGTGGTATTTTTGAAGATGAATTACTGCTACATTCGGGAGGCCCTGTTACTGATCTATCAAAGAGATCTTTACTCCCTTCTTTAGATAGTGTCAGAGTATTAATGGTTGAACCAGAAGGTGAATCCTCAGGACAAATTCCTTCTGCCCTGGGTGGAGAAGTATCATTGGGTAATCCTTCACCACTAAATCTGATTATCCAGGAAAGAGTAGGTCAGAAGTGGAACACGCGTGAAGAGTTGTATTGCGCTAGCCTCACGCAAGCCTTGGATTGCATTAGTCGGTTTGAGATAACCTCAGAATGTCGTAAAGACGTAAAATTTCACCCGGGAGGGTTCACTGGAATACTAGGTTACGACCTCTCAAGATGGTCAGAGCCTATCCGACTCTCCAATACGCCTGTATCTGGTTCTGTATTAGGGGTCCTTTGGAGAGCAGATGCATGGTTTATTCATGACAGGAGTAGCGGTGAGATAGGCGTATTAGGGATAGAAGGTCATCCATGGCTTGATCTAGATTTGCCAGAGATGGAAGGATTCAAAATGCCTGTGATTCCGAAATTAGATTCTGTGCCCCATAGTGAGAGTGATTCGGAGCATGCCAGGAAAGTGTCTAAAGTAAGGGAGAGCATTACTAGCGGAAATCTGTATCAGGTTAACTATGGGAGAAAGTGGAAGGGAGAAATGCCAGGCCATCCATGGGACTCTTTTCTCCTGCTCACTCGCTCAAATCCGGCCCCCTTCTCATCATGGATGATGGTATCTGACCTAGGATGGTCAGTTGCTTCCTCAAGTCCCGAGAGACTGGTTGAGCTAGAACAAGGAAGAGTCAGAACGAGGCCTATCAAGGGAACCAGAAAGAGGGGCGGTAGCGTGGAGGAGGACCAGAAGCTCAGAAAAGAAATGATCACTAGCGAGAAAGAGATATCCGAACATCTGATGCTGGTGGACTTGGAAAGACATGATCTCAGTAAGGTGTGTAAGCCCGGTACTGTTCATTGGACAGGGTGGAGAATAGAGGCCCTCTCTAACGTTCAGCACCTTGTCAGCGGAGTACAAGGAGAATTGGCACCAGGTTTCACAACATCCGAGGTTACATCTCTAATGTTCCCCGGAGGATCGGTTACTGGTTGTCCAAAAACAGTTACTCTGGCAGCGATAGATGAGCTTGAAGAAAGTCCAAGAGGTGCTTGGACGGGTTCGATAGGACATATACACAGAGGACATGGAGTAGCTGACTGGAACATTCTCATCAGGACCTTGGAGGCTCACTCTGGCCCTGAAAAATGGCATGCAACCGTCCAGGCAGGAGGGGGGATTGTGATAGGTTCATCTCCAGCTGAGGAGGTTGAGGAAGCACGCTGGAAGGCTGCCGCAGTTACGGAGTCAGCATGGGGTTTCAGGACTGGTTTTTCAAACAAGGACCTACCCGAGAGAGGAGTGGAGATATATCCTGTTCCTGAGCAAGGAGGAATAATTGATCACCTGAGTCCCGGCTTAATGGCGAAAGAAGGAGATTCTGGTTCTATAGCGAATTATCCTTGTGACAAGATTGATAATTGCACTCTTTTAATTGATAACTTGGATTCTTTCACACGTAATATTGCCGAGGTAGTATCTTCTTTGGGTTCGAATGTAGTTATTGCAGATGGTAGAAAGTTTGATGACGTGACTGTTTACAATGCAGTCAATGAATTACTTCTTAGCACTAGTCCCGATAGGATAATTCTAGGGCCTGGTCCGTCGAGACCCGAATCATATCCAATAACAATGGAGCTAGCTAGGAGAAGCGTCACGGGAAATCTGACGATAGATGGAAAGCAAATACCGGTCCTAGGATTATGCCTAGGTCATCAAGCGCTGGGCCTGGCAGATGGGTGGAAGCTAGTTGAGTCACCTAAAGGTCCTGTACATGGAACACCGAGTATGATCATTAGTGATGGCACTGGCATATTTGCAGGAGTACCTAGGGAATCCGTTATGATGAGATATAATAGTTTGATTCTCATACCTGAAGACGGTGATTTGATTCCTAATTCTTGGGATCATACTGGAGATCTTGTCATGGGGGTTACTCATCAATCATTGCCCATTGATGGTGTTCAATTCCATCCAGAATCTGTAGGCAGTCCTGGTGGTCGTGATTTACTGTCTAATTTCCTGACTAGAAAGCCAAAAATATCCAATTATCGAATTAAGGAGCAGGTTGGAGGACCGTAGTGTTGAAGGACATAGTCCTGCTGGAAAAGACGAGATACGTGCCGACGTGTAGGAAATGCAATCAGACATACCATCAGTCACATTTCATTAGTGGCAATGGCCCTCGTTACCTGATTTGTGGTCGCTGTGCAGTTGAGATGGGGCTAGTAACTCCAGATGAGGCCCCGGAATACTACAGTGACGAGCTTGCAAAGGCTAGACTAGTCCTGTATAGTAAGAGGTACCGTCCACTTGCATTCACTAGTGGGGGTTGGATCTTATTTCTCACACTAGGGAGAGGGATTGAGCTGTGGTCGGGAGTATTCTTCGGAACACTACTCGTCGCTACTCTCGCGACTCCTGTTCTTCATTTCCTTGGTTCAGCTAGATTCAAGGCAGAATTATCTAGGCTGACTCCGTGAATCTACTACGGGAACCATTGAAATATCATTCATGAGTCTCACAACCTAGAGGGAACAGTGGGTTCCCTATGAAAGCCCGTGAGACCGGATGACGACAATGGAGGAACGAGAACAAAAAAACAATGAATGCTGGAGTAAAAAAATAGCGCTTAGTGAAGCGTTTTTCAGTATTATTGACACTAAGTATTCTCGTTCGAATAGAATTTCCGGATCTCCCGGAAGCATTCTAGCGAAGGACATTCCAGCGCTAGCTGTTTCGGAAAGAGAGAACAGCGGGTTCTCTAAACTGAATTTGGAGATATGATGAAAATGCAGAAGACAAAGAA
>MDTB01132848.1_pt1 | contig 11241 bp, 12 predicted proteins | sample 811161 | NCBI WGS metagenome assembly MDTB01 (sample SAMN05326650, study PRJNA326480) | marine metagenome | isolation source: seawater | place: Mediterranean Sea | collected 2009
TAATTTCCTCAAAACCTCTCTTTCTATCAATTTCAGGATATGCTAAAGTCTTATAATTTTTTAATCTATCCATTAAACTTTCATCGGTGCTTTTTAAAAGTGGGACATCAATAATAGTGATAACGCTATCTACCCAAGTTAATTTTTCAATTTTTGATTTTAATAACTGTAAGTTTAAAATTGTCTCTTTTTCAACAAAACTCGTTACTGGGGTATAAGTTAAAACCAAGAAATCTTTTGAGCCGTACCTGTTATTTACTTCTCTTAGATATTTTAGATCTTTATCTCCCTCTAATAGCAGAGCATCTGACGAAGCATCTAGATTGAAGTTTTTAGCATGATAAAAAGAAAAACCGATTAATATCGTCAAAAAGAAAAGAGTTATCTTAGGAAAATCTATTACTATTTTTTTATAAATATTCGACCACATTGAGATATTTCAGATATATCTGAATTATTTCATAACTAAAGAAAAAATTGGCTTTAATTTTTGCTTAAATCTTTGAATTTCGTATATATTCCCTCAAATTCAACTTTGATGGTACCAGTTGGGCCGTGTCTTTGCTTGCCTAGAATAATATCTGCTAGACCGTTTACATCATTCATTTTAGATTGCCATTCGGCGTGTTCTATTGAACCTAATTTTGGTTGTTTTCTTTCCAAGTAATAAGCTTCCCTATAGACAAACATCACTACATCCGCGTCCTGTTCAATTGATCCAGATTCTCTTAAATCAGCTAACTGAGGCTGTTTATCATCTCTTTGTTCTACGGCTCTGGAAAGTTGAGATAATGCTAAAATTGGGACATTAAGTTCTTTAGCCAAAGCTTTTAAGCCTTGCGTAATTTCAGAAATTTCTTGAACTCTTCCTTCATTTTTATTTAAATTTGATCTCATTAACTGTATGTAGTCTACCACTAATAAACTAACACCAAAAAGTCGTTTAATCCTTCTTGCTCTATTACTTAATGTGGCAATCGTAATCGCAGGAGTTTCATCAATAAAAAGGGGAAGGTTATAAATATTTCTTGAAGTTTCAATATAACGGTTAATTTCTTCTTCGGTCACTTTTCCTCTTCTTATATCATCTGATTTAATCCTGGCTTGTTCTGATAAAATTCTAGTAGACAATTGTTCAGAGGACATTTCTAAAGAAAAAAAAGCAACAGAGGATTTTTCCTGCCTACTCATGATATTTTGAGCAGCATGATAAGCTATATTTGTTGCTAAAGCAGTTTTTCCCATTGAAGGTCTTCCAGCTAAAATAACTAAATCAGATTTGTGTAATCCTCCTAACTTTTCATCTAGATCTGTAAGGCCAGTAGGCACTCCAACAATTCCTTTATCATTTTTCATAGCTAGAGTCGCCATCTCTATCGTTTGATCTAGGGCCTGATTAAATTTTAAGAAAGATTGAGAAAAACTGCCTCGTTCAGCTAAATCAAAAAGTGACTTTTCAGTATTTTCAATAATTTTTTCTGCAGGCTGATCTTTTGAATTTAATGTATCAGAAGATAGATTGTCCGAAATCAATACTAGCTCTCTTCTAAGGTACATCTCATGAATTACTTTTGCATAGTCCACCGCTTGTTTTGTAGATCCTGAAAATCTTGTAAGTTTAACAAGATATTCAGTTCCTCCAACTTCTTTAAGCATTTCATCTTTTTCAAAATAGTTTTTTAGAGTGATTGGATTAGCAATCATTCCTTTATTATTTAGAATTTCAATTACTTCATAAATCTTAGTATGTGCTGGGTCATAAAAAGTAGTTGGATTTATAATAGTAGAGACTTCATCAACAATATCATTATTAACTAAGATAGATCCTAATAATGCTTGTTCGGCTTCCAGATTAGATGGTTGTTTTTTATCTAATTTATTATCTGATAATTTAATTTTTTCCACATAGGGATAATAGATTTAGCGTATAGTAATTAAAGTTTAAAGTTACACACCTTTTTTCTACCCTGTGGAAAAGTTAAGCAGATTGAATTTTATCTATTTTAATTGAAATTTGAGCAGAAACTTCAGAATGGAAATTTATATCTATTTTATAATTACCTATTTTATTTAAGTTATCTTTTAAAACTATTTGTGATGGTTTTACTTCAACTTTCATTTTGTCTAAAATTGCTGTCGATATTTCTTTTGGTTTAATAGAACCATACAACTCACCATTTTCTTTACTTTCTTTGTTAAATAGAAAAGTTTTATTATTAATAATTTGAGCAGTTTCTTTCAATTTTTTTTTAAGTTCTATATTCTTTTTATTTAATTCATCCTTTTTTTTTGCTACATATGCTAAATTTTCCTTACTAAATCTTAAAGCTTTACCCATTTTTAAAAGATAGTTTCTTCCATAACCTGGTCTCACTTCTACTTTGTCACCGATATTACCAAGGTTTATAATATTTTCTAAAAGTATAACTTCCATATCTATATTAGCGCTAAGATTTTAGCTCTTTTTATTTCTCTAGTTAATTTTTTTTGTTTTCCACTTGATACCGAAGTAATTTTTGAAGATAAAATTTTATTATTTTCAGAAATATATTTCTTTAACAAATTAATATTTTTGTAATCTATTATTGGAGCATTTTTAACTGATAAAGGGCAAGATTTGCCAAATCTTCCATCACCTTTTTGAAACAAACTAAGTTTATTTAATGAACTTGAAGATTTTTTTTGAAATTTTTTACCTTTTCTTTTCACTTATCTCCCTTTTGAAAATATTCTTTTTCTGTATCTAAGTTTTTATACTTAACCACAAGATGTCTTATGATCGAGGAATCAATTTTAATTTTTTTATTTATTTCACTTAAAGTTTCTTTATTTCCTTGAAATTTATAGTGAATGTAGAATCCTTTATTATATTTTTTAATTTTTTTTGCTAAATTCAATAATCCCCATTCTTCAATTTTAATAACTTTACCTGAGTTATTGTTTATAAGATCATTATATTTATCCTTAATCTTAATTATCTCTGCTTTTGCTAAATCTTGTTTTGCAATAAGAGTGTTTTCGTAAAATGACATAAAAAAAAGGTAATTGTTAATTAGTTTACTTTAAAGTACATATTATAAAAAAAGCTTTATACTATAATAGATATTTATATCAATACTAATTATTAATGTTTAAAGGCTAAATATATGAATGCTATACTATTTCCAGGCCAAGGATCACAAATTGTAGGGATGGGATCAGAATTTTACAACAAATTTGAAATTGTAAAAAAAATCTTCAAAGAGGCAGATGATAAACTTAAATATAAAATTTCAAATATTATTTTAGAAGGACCAGAAAGTGATCTAAAGTTAACCAAAAATACCCAACCAGCTATTTTAACAGTTAGTTATGCAATTTTTTCGGTTTTAAAAAATGAATTTAATTTTGATTTCAAATCTACAAATTTTTTTGCTGGTCACTCTTTAGGTGAATATAGCGCTTTAGTGTGCTCAGACTCACTTACTTTCAATGATGCATTATTTCTACTGTTTGAAAGAGGTAAATCAATGCAAGAAGCAGTTCCTCTTGGAAAAGGTAAAATGATTGCTGTCCTTGGTTTATCAATAGATGAAATAAACAATCTCATTTCAGAAACTAAGGTGAAAGGTGTCTGTGAAATTGCAAATGATAATGCTGAAGGCCAGACTATAGTGAGTGGAGATGTAGAAAGCATAAATATATTTCAGTCACTTTTAAAAGCAAATAATAAAAAATTTATACCTTTAAATGTAAGCGCCCCATTCCATTGTTCTTTAATGAAACCAGCTTCAGAAAAAATGAAAGACAAAATTAATTCAATTAATTTCAAAAAACCATTATTTGATATTGTTTGCAACGTAACAGCAAAAATAGAAAAAAATCCAGAAGATATTAAACAATTGTTAATAAAACAAATTTACTCAACGGTAAGATGGAGAGAGAGTATTATTAACATGACGAAACAAAAAACAACTACTTTTATTGAAATAGGTCCCGGGAAAGTTTTAACGGGAATGGTTAAACGTACAGTTAAAGGTATTAATTCCTTTAGTATAAATTCAATTGATGATATGAAAAAACTTACTGAATGAATTTAAAAAATAAAAAAGTTATAATAACAGGATCTACAGGAGGCATTGGTTATAGTCTTGTCAAAAAATTTGTAGAATTGGGTTCTAATGTATTAGCAAGTGGAACGAATGAAGAAAAACTAAAAAAACTTAAAAGTGAATTTAGTAATATAGAAATTGAAAAATTTAAATTGGATGATCACAAAAATATAGAAAACTTTATAGAGTCAGCTCACAAAAAAATGGGTGGATTAGATGTTTTGGTTAACAATGCAGGTATAAATCTTGATAATTTATCAATTCGACTAACAGAAGAGGATTGGAAAAAAGTTATAGATATTAATTTAACCGCAACTTTTCTAATGTGTAAATATTCAATTAAGAAAATGCTTAAAACTAAGTCTGGTAAAATAATTAATATTACCTCTATCGTTGGTCATACTGGAAATTTAGGCCAAGCTAATTATTCTGCTTCTAAAGCTGGAATAGTTGCATTTTCAAAAAGTTTAGCCATCGAGTACGCTAGAAAAAACATTAATATTAACTGTATTTCTCCCGGTTTTATTAAAACTGATATGACTGATAAGATAAAAGATGAGTTTAAAAAAATATTAATAGAGAAAATTCCGTCTGGAGATTTGGGAACAGGAGAAGATGTATCAAATTGTGCAGTTTTTTTAGCATCAGATATGGCTAAATATATTAATGGTGAAACCATTCATGTTAATGGTGGAATGTATATGGCTTGACAAATCCGATTAATAATCTATTAAGAAAACATCATTAAAGCAACATAACAAAGGTAAAGCATGTCAGACGAAATAAAATCAAAAATTAAAAAGATTGTAGCAGATCATTTAGGCATAGAAGAAGAAAAAGTTACGGAAGAAGCAAGTTTTATAGACGATTTAGGAGCTGATAGTTTAGATACTGTGGAACTAGTAATGGCTTTTGAAGAAGAATTTGGATCTGAAATATCAGACAGTGAAGCTGAAAAGATATTAACAGTAGGCGATGCAATTAAATTTATTGAGAGTAAAAGCAACAAATAATAATTAATTCTCTCATCTATGAGCGATAACATTACTAAAAGACTAATGGTAGTTTTATCATCTCCATCTGGAGCAGGTAAAACAACTATAACAAAAAAAATTCAACAAAAATATCATTCATTCAAAATATCTGTTTCTCATACTACAAGAAAACCAAGGCCCAACGAAGTAGATGGAGTAGATTATAATTTTATTTCTCACGAAAAATTCAAAAGACTAATCGAAGAAGGAAAATTTTATGAACATGCAAAAATTTTTGATAATTATTATGGAACTCTTAAAAAAAATGTTGATGAATTATTTAAAAAAAGTGACATTATTTTTGATATAGATTGGCAAGGAACAAAACAATTATCAAAATTCAAGAATTTAAATTTAATTAAAATTTATTTGATACCACCAGATAAAACTGAATTAAAAAAGAGGTTAATAAACAGAAATCAAGATTCTTCTGAAGAAGTTGAGAGAAGATTTAAAGGATTTAATGAAGATATAAAACATTGGGGTGACTATGATTATGTCTTAATAAATCAAAATCTAGAGAATTGTTATCAGCAAATTGAAAAAATTATTTTATTAAATAAAGAAAAATTTATTAAACCTTCTCAAACAATTCAGTAATTTTATAATATATTTCAGGTTTAAGCTCAGATGGTCTAGATTTAACATTCAAATTATTAATAAGATTAAGATTATCCTCTGTTTTAAAAATTTTTTTGATATTTTTGTTTATCATTTTACGTTTATTGGAAAAAAATATATTGGTAACTTTTTCAAGATTTTCAATATTTCTTATTTTAAAAAAAGTCTTTTGATTTGGTTTGAACAATAGAACAGTAGATACAACTTTAGGTTTTGGTAAAAAACAATTGGGCGAAACATTAAATTGGTTAAATACATTTAGTCTATAATTTGTCAGAATTGATAACCTTCCATATTTCGATGTATTAAATTTACCAGTTATTCTTTCCGCCACCTCCTTTTGAAACATAAAAATTAAAGCAGAGTATTTAGGAGGCCATTTTTTAAATCTAATCATTTTGACTAATATTTGAGATGAAATATTGAAAGGAAGATTGCCAAAAATTATAGTATTTTTTTTAATATTCTTTTCTAAATCAAATTCTAGGATGTCTTTATTATAAATTTTTATCTTACTATGATCATGATATTTTAATTTTAAGTTTTGGTAGAGAAAATTGTCTTTTTCTATAAGTGTTAAAGATTTTGGTTTATTTTTAATAATTTCATTCGTTAATGACCCATCTCCTGGGCCAATTTCCAAAATATCCCTATCTTTTATTTTAATTATATTAGTAATTTTTTTAATTATATTTAAATCTTTCAAGAAATTTTGACCAAGAGATTTTTTTAAGAACATCTTCAATTTAATTTATCAATAAATTTTATACATTTAAGTAGACTCAAAGAATTTGCTTTATTCTTTCCAACTAAGTCAGCTGCTGGACCGTGGTCAGGAGATACACGAATATAGTTTAATCCTAAAGTTATGTTAATTGCATCATAGTGAAATAAACTTTTAAAAGGAGTTAGCACTTGATCGTGATACATTCCTACAATTATATTAAAATCTTTATATTTCTCTACAAAAGCAGTGTCAGACACCAGCGGTCCAGAAACTTTTAATCCAAATTTTTTTAATTTTTTTATAGCAGGAATTATTTGTAATACTTCCTCAGATTTTTTATTAAATTCACCATTATGAGGGTTTAGCCCCAATATTCCTATCTTTGGTTTTTTTTTAAAAAGATTTTTATAAAATTTATCAAGGTTCTTAATTTTGTTTACTATCAAAGACGATTTAATTCTTATTGGTATCTTTTTAATATTTACATGAGTTGTGAGAGGCACGACTGAAAGTTTTTTATTATAAATCATCATTATTTCAGAACCATTATTGATTTTATCTTTTGATGCTAAAAACTCAGTTACACCCAACTTATTAGTCGATTTTATTAGTCTTTTATTTATTGGACAATTTATAATTCCTTTAATTTTCTCTTTATTCAAGGCTAATTCATGAGCAAGAGTTAAACTATCTACAATATATTGTGAGGAGTTCTTTATCGGAACATCAATAATTTTTAAGTCATTTTTTTTTGTAATATCGTTTAATTTTTCTAATTTAGACAGACAAATTTTTGATTTAAGTTTTTTTAATTGAGAACTAACAAGATTGTAATTACCAATTAAAACTATTTTTTTTTGAATGTGTCTATTTATTTTTTTCCAGACCTTATTAATAATTTCAGTATTAATACTAAGTGGGTCTCCAGTAACGATGATTATTTTTTTTTTCATTTAATTTTAATAAGAGTATTATTTTTTATTTTAGACAAATGATTATTTGAGAACAAATTTAAAAAATTATTCTGTCTTGTATCTACTATCTTTTTTCTCATATTTTCTAAATCTATCTTTTTCAAGTCAATTGATCTCTCATCTAACAATTTAAGTATTAAAAGGGTATTAGTTTGTTTAACAGGTTGAGAAACACTACCAATTTTCATATTTTTAACTATGTTGAAAATTTTTTCTGATAGTGATTTTGAACTTATCCACCCTAAGTTGCCACCATCAAAAGAAGAGGTTGATGCACTAAACTTAATTGCTGTATTTTTAAATCCTTCTTTTGTAATCTGCTCATAGACTTCTTTTATATTTTCATCGTCTTTTTTATTATTTAAAAAAGGAATTTCAATTTCTGCGAGTTTATATTCTTTAATATTTTTTTGATTTTTAATGATTTCATTTAATTCCTTTTCAACCTCATCTTCATTCAAAATTATTTTATCTTTATAAAGGTTATAAATCAATTTTTGCCAAGATAATTCAACTTTAAGCTCATTACTGTACATTTCAAAATCTAAATTATTTTCTATAAATATCTTTTTCATTCCCGTTATATCTGTCCCATATTGTGAAGAGAGATTTTTGAGGAATATATTTGATTTTGCATCATTATCTACTTCTACTTTATATTTAGACAGTTCTTCTTGTTTGATCTTACTATCAATAAGCGATCTTACTGCTTGTTCTTTAGCTAAATTTATATTGTTTTGATTTAATTGTTGTTTAGATAAAAAGATTATAACTTTGATCTTATTTTTTAGTTCATAAGAACTAATTATTTGATTTCCAACGTTAGCAATAATTTTATTTTCTACTGATCCTAGTAACAAATTTTTCTGAAACAAGAAAAAAAATATAAAAATTTTTATAATAAAAAATTTTTTTTTCATTTTTATTTATTAAATGAAGGTGACGTTATATCACCGAAAGGAGTTAGAGTAACTTTAAACATTATTGAGTTTTCTGACTCTAACTCAGAATCTTCATAAAATTCTCTTCTATAAACTATACCTGCTCTCAGACAATCATTTATATATTCATAACTTAAGTTATAATATTCTGCAGAATTGGTAATTAAGTTTCTTTTGGTTCCTCCTGATAGTAGGCCATATTTTCCATTAATTAATTCAATATCAGTTTTTATATATTCCTGATTACCAATATGTTCTTTTTCTTGTAAATAACTTAAATTAAATTTGAAACTATCTTTTTGAATTTTAGCTCCGATTTCATTATAATTAAGTTCCTTATAGTTTTGATCTAGAGCAAAATTATAGTTTAAATCAAGGTTATTACTTATCTTTAAGCTCGATGAACCAATTACATCAGAAAATCTTTGGTCCAAGCTAGAAGATGAAGGTAAGTCTTTATTTTCAGATTGATTTATTACTTGCCCCATCGATAAATTGAATATTTTACTAGCCTTTTCTAAACTATAATCAAAACCTAAAGATGCACTTAATCCATTTTCAAAATTGTTATATGAATTGAGCCTATCTATACTGAAAATATTCATACTATTTAATCTGTTATTTCCAGATTCTTTTCTCATATGACCTGGAGCGTATCTTAACAAAGCTTTAGGTGTTAAAAAATGTTTTGAATTTTCATTTTCTTTAAATAGGTCTATTTCTGCGAAGTATCCCAATCCACCGAATACTTCACTTGTTGTATCATCTTTAAGATTTGAAACATTTTTTGCCTCGTAATTTACATTTTTAATTGCACCCAATAAATTGCTAGTTATTCCAGAAGAAGAAACTACATCAGTAGATTTCCAACTTAGATTATTTATAAAAAAAGCGGTTAAATTGTTAGTATCATACTGATGGCCTTTAAAGTTTGATTGAAAATCTATCACACCATATTTATTACTACTTAACAAATTTTTATCTAAGATAATATCTGGAACAACATACTCATACTCATCGCTATAAGTATCTTTTAAAGTTTTATAAGCGCTAGTTTTTAAACCAAAAAAAAGATCTTCATTTTCGTGTGAAAAATCTAAAGTATTCTCAAGAGAATCAGTTTCGTAATCAACAATATCTGTATTTATTCTATAAAGCTTCAAAAACTTTCTGTTGGAAACATGTTGTAAAGTAATATCTAAAGTATTTTGAGAGTTATTTTTTCCAGTAAAGTTTTTTGCAAATTTTGAGAAGAAATGAGATTTACCTCCAGCAGATTTAGTCTGACTTGTTTTTTTATACCCCTCGGTAAAACTAAAATCCATAATCAAATTGGATTTTTCAAAGGCTTGACGGTACTCTCCAAGAAATAATGGATTTTCAGATGTAAATAATTTTGTTGTTAAAGTAAAATCTTTACTTTTATTTAAAGCCCAAAAATATGGTATTCCAAAACTTGCTCCTAAATTTTTTGTGTCTGAAAAAGAAGGAAGCAAAAAGCCTGATCTACGATCTACTGAAGGGTCTGGATGTGCTAATTTTGGAAAGTAAAAAATAGGAAAGTCAAATATCTTTATAACTGCATTATCATAATAAATAGTTTTTGTTTTTTTGTTATGACTCATTTCTTCTGCTTGTAAAGTCCAAGGAGGGCACTTATCATTTTTTCTGTAAGCACAGACAGTAAAAATACTTTTTGTAAAACTGCTTTTTTCTTTATCTAGCTTAATTGTATTAGCAAAAATTCTGGGTTTGTTATCATCGTTAATTTTTAGACTTTTATCATTCAAAAAAGCCTTAATATCAGTTCCAATAATTTCTCTTTTTTTCTCATCTATATAGATTTGAGAAAAATTATAAATATTATCTTTTTCATCTATAACTTTAATTTTTCCTGTAGATCTAAAAAAATTATTATTAGTTGAATACTCAAAACTTTCTAAATATATGTTATTATTTTCTAAGTCTTGAATTGATACAGGTTCGTTTGATTTTAAAAAATTATTTTTATTATCAAAAATTATATTATCACCTGAAAGAAAATACCCCTCTGAAGTTAGTATTGTAGTTTTTCCTAAACTTTTAAGTAATTTTAGATCTTTATCATATTCAGCATAATCTGATTTTAAAACATTATTATTAATATCAGTGGCTACAACACCATCTTTAAAAATAGTTATTTTTCTATCCTTATCAATAGTAATACTAGACGATTGAATATTTAAATTTTCAGCCATTACAGATTCTTTAAAATTAAAAATAAATAATAATATTATAAAAAGAAATTTATTTTTCATTTATTTGTAAAACTCCTATTGAACTAAATAATCCAAGTGCTACTACAGGAACCCACGAGGCTAAAGAAAGTGGAATTCTATTTGATTGACCTAAAGCAAGAGATAAATCTTTAAAGTAAAATATGATGACACAAACAATTAAGCCAGTAATTATAAAGGTAAAATTATTTGACTTTTTAAGAGCATTCATTGTTAAAATTGAGGCTAAAGCAGTCATAATAAATAAGAAAAACGGCATAGATAGCATTGAATTTAAATTTTGATTTAATTGAGATTTGCTGTAACCAGAGTCTTGTAAACTTTTATATTTTAAGATTAATTCTAAGAAAGACATAGTATCAAAATTTTTAAAAAGATTTTTTATTTTTGCATAATCATAAGTTGAATTAATTGAATAATCTTTTGATAACTCTTCTACAAATATTCCATCTTTAAGTTTTTTGATCGTAACATTATTTAAAATCCAATCATTATTTGATATATCAGCAGATTCAGATTTAATCTCTTCATCAATATTGTGACTTTTATTTAAATTAAAGATTGTTATATTTGTTAA
>MDTB01153952.1_pt1 | contig 11241 bp, 6 predicted proteins | sample 811161 | NCBI WGS metagenome assembly MDTB01 (sample SAMN05326650, study PRJNA326480) | marine metagenome | isolation source: seawater | place: Mediterranean Sea | collected 2009
GAGTGCCAAGGTGCAACGACATCTTGCCTTCGAGTCGATGGAATTACCATCTTGAATACAGTCAGCTCTACGGCCAGTGCAAGTGCGGTACACATTTCCAATGGAGGAATTGCTTCGATTGACCTCATTCATTCCAATCTGGATTCAGATGTCTTGGCTCTCGATGGCGGTTCCACATTTACCGGAGAAATCCATGCAGGCGGATTTACCCGAATGATACGGGCCAGTGATTCTGTAACAGCCACAGTCACATCAGTTGTTACGACACCTGGTGAAACTCTTGTTGATGCAAGTTCATTGTCCGGTCTTAATTTGGTCAATGGAAGTAGCACAAATACCACCGTTTCATCCATCTTAATCGGAAGCATCGAAGATCTCGATTTTTCCTCTGTGAACTATCTTTGTGATGGAACAACAAATTGTATCGATGCTCAAATTAACGGTGAGTTGGTTCTACAAGACTCCTCGTTTGGGCAACAGAACACCGCCTCAGATGTATTTGCCCGATTCAGAGGCGATGGCAATATTATGATGAACAATATCAGCCTTGCAACCAATTCGACCTTGTTCGATATTGCAGGAGCCGGTGAATTGGACATTGATGCTTCGCAAATGGAAGTAAATTCGATTGGAACCATTTCTGGTTGGGATCTTGAGATATCCACTTCAACTGTGATGGTTGAAGATGATGGATTACTTCTCCTTGATGTCGAATCAAGTATTGTTGATTCACAATTTTCTAGAATATTTTCAATGTCTGACTCAACTTCAGTCGGGCTACGTGCGGTTTGGTCTGAAATTACAATGGAATCAGTCACCCTAATCGGGTGGAATGATGGGATTCGTTGTGAGTCTGAGTGTATTATCAGGGGAACAACAGTCAATTCTGGTGGAGGTGGCAGAAACAGCGGAAGTGGATTAACCGTTGAGGGGGGCACGATTCAGCTACAATCTGTTGAAACCTCAGCATCAGATATTGGGATTAATATTATCTTGGGAGACGTCCACATTGAAAATTGGACAGTCGATATGGCCCACAGAACCTATGGTATTCAGTTGGCAAATGATGCAATCGCAACCATTCGAAGCATGCCCTCATACACATCATCGGGAGCACATGATGGCTTTGGAGACGGCACACTATTGTGGGGCTCAACCGGAACACCTGACCTTGCCATTAGCATCGAAGAATCGTTCACAGAATCGACAATCACAGTGACCGATTTGGTGGGTCAAGCCATCGTGGGTGCCAGTGTAACTTCACACGGGTACTCCGAGATTTCAGATGCTTCAGGGCAAGCCACATTGCCCTTGCTCTCCTCAGGCTCACACGTCGCCGTAGAGGAACCATCCAGCGGCATGGGCTCAAGCGCGACGATATCTCCGCCAGGGGGCGCACTCCAAATCGCTGTAGTGCCAGGAACTGGTGACTGGACCATTCCTGCTGGTGTTGATGCTCGATTGACCTCGGGGGTATTCGTACTAGATGGAAACCTTACCATCGAAAGTACGGCAACATTGACACTCGTCGATGCGACACTCAGCCTTCCACCTGATGCCGTTCTAAACATTGAATCGAACGGGCTACTGAAAGGAGACAATGGTACCCTTGACGGTGGCACAACCTCCCTCACTGCAGGGGTCCCACTTCGCGGGGAAGGGCAGGGATTGACCCTCAATACAGATGTCACATTCATTTGCTATGATCCTTGGACTTGGGTGAATACATCCATCTCCGGCGCATTGCACCTCAACCAAGATTGTGAGCTGGTTCTAGCAGGAGGGCAAGCATCTGGTACTGTGACGGTGGAAGAAGACGCTTCCCTCACACAGAGGAGCTACCTATCGGTCACTGTGTTGGACGCCGGTGAACCTGCTGGTGATGCCGACGTTGCTGTGGATGGTTGGATACAGAGCACGGACCAGAATGGTAGAGCTGAAACGTGGTTCACTTGGAAAACAGTCGATGATGAGGGAGAAACAATCACTGATTCACAACGAACTGTGATTATCCAATATGGTGAACTGAATCGATATAAGTCTTGGATCCCAACTAACAATGCCGAAATGGAAGTGATGATTTCAACGATTAAGGAAGAAGTGACTACGAATTCAATACGTTTAGAATCAGTCTTTTCCCCTTGGCACCTTGGCCATGATTTGGTGGTGAGCGCAGGAAATACATTGGAAATCATGGCTGATACCGAACTCTCACTTGCACCAGATATCGGCATTGAAATCGTAGGCACCACTCTTGCAGGTGATGCATGGATTGGCGGTTACAATTCTGCTGGAATTACTGTGGCTTCAGGAGGTCATTTGCAGATGGCCTCTACTCTGTATTCAGGAGGTCCGATTACAGTAGTGGACTCTGGTATAGCATCTCTTTCCTCTGTGGCCGTTACCGATGCCCCACTGACAGTATCGAATAACGGTATTTTGGAAATCATCGATGGAACCATCTCTCAAACAGACATCTGCATTCGGGCTACTGGGACCCTAAATATGCATGGAACCACCATCGAAGGCTGTGATATGTATGCACTATGGGCCACTGATGCAAGTCTATGGGTTGAGGACATCCACCTGGGTGCAGGGAGCTCGAATGGTGCTTGGATTCAGCAAAGTGTGGGAACACTTTCTGGATGGACGAGCACCAACTTCGACGGTGATGGTACAGTATTGTTCCTACAAATGGTCGACAGTGATCTTTCGGTTACCGACATGACACTTTCCACGGGTATTGGCGAATCCGCATTGCGCATCGAAGGTGCCGAGGAGTTTCAAATGTCGGACTCCACCATCAGTGGTGCACCCGGTGTTTACATTCAAGAGAGTGAGTTGCGTTTGACTCGTGTTGACTTGACTGGCTTTGGTACTGGAGATGGAATCACAATCCACGGCACCCCTTCAGGAGGGACCATCATTGACGACTGTGATGTTGATGATTACGAAACAGCATTGCGAATGACCGGGGATGTCGACGAAGCGACAGGCACTGGAGTGTCTGTTTTGAATTCCCATTTGCATGCCCCATATTCGATTTCTTCAGTAAACATTCCATTTAGTGTCGAAGGTGGAGAATTGGATGGCACCATCTACATGGATGGTTTAGACAAACCATGGTCAGCCAATGTCATTGACCACGACAATATCGAAGTCGAGATTATTGGCGACGCAACATTGTATGTTGCACACACTTGGTTGGTGAGCGCTCCACAAGGAACGATATTGTCAATGATCATCCCAGAATTCGATTTCACGCTCGGTGAGCAACAATTTGAGTGGCTTGATCCGGGTCAACTTATCCTCATTCACGAAGCACACACAGATTCGGGAATGACGGATGCATGGACTGCTCAGTGGTCAGCAACAGCTTCCGGATACCTACCTTTGACTGGCCAACTACAACTTGATACCGCAGGACAACGACTTCTAAGTATCGAATTGACAGTCAATGCTCCACCAGTTGTGACAATTGAAACACCTCAGGCGATGGAAATTAATGCGGGTCAACTCATGAATTACTCCGCCATAGCAACCGATCCGAATGGTGACGAAATCGTCGAATGGTTTTGGGTCTTTGAGAGTGGAGACTACACCCTCCTTGTTGGCGACACTTCTTCGGGGTCCACATCTGATACAGAGCAAGGAGAGTGGTATCTGAGGGCAACTGCGATTGATGTTCACGGGGCTGAAGGAACAGCCACAGTGGCAATCACAGTCAACGCCGCAGATGCTGACAACGACTACATTGACAGTTGCCCATCAACAGGCCCCAATGCGTGGTGGGATGCGCTGAACAACCGATTCTGTGGACCCGATGTGTTCGATGTGGATGATGACAATGACAACTTCCGAGACGATGCCGATGTGTTCCCCTTTGATTCCTGTGCACATCACGATACCGATGATGATGGGCTCCCCAATTCAGTCACCATTAATTGTGAAACTGACTTGGTTGCCGACGAGGATGATGACGGGGATGGCGTACCTGATTCAGAAGATTTAGACCCCTTAGATCCAGGCGTTGGCGCCTTCACCGAAGCTGGAGACCGCTCGTTGATTGCAACACTTTGTAGCCCTGCAATCGTGCTTTCACTGGGCTTACTGATCTTATTCTCAACATTTGCCTATTTGCGATATAATGCAGATATGAGAAGAGAAGAGTAGGTGTCAATATGCAATCCCAAATCGCCATGATTGTCATTGGGTTGACAGCCTGTATCGTGCTATTTGATGGATGGAAATTGAGGCGTGCCCACTTGGATATCCCCAACCTCGGACTATTCCCAACTGGTGGGATGGCTTGGAAGAGTCAGGTCAGCCAAGAGTTGGTTCGGAACGTGACGATGTTGGGGGCCATTGTCGTCATGATTGTAGCCCCTTGGTTCCTTGCTGAACGAAGTGGTACGGAGATGCATTGGGTTCTGATTTTTGACATATTACTCTCTATTCATGGTTGTTGGCTTATCGTTCCTAAGCGGTATGCAATCACCAAGGACGCACTGTGGGTAGACGGCTTTTCCGTCGATTGGAACCGCTTGTGGTGGTCTGGATATTCAGGCGGTTCTAGTATCACGCTACAACGAAAAGGATGGTGGCGATTGGCACCCTTACCGCTTGGGGGCTCACCCGACGATCTCGCAGCCGCCGCTCTGAGGATTGATGCCATTCTAGTTGGTGAATGGGAAACTCTAACCAAATTACTGAATGAAGAAGAGTAGTTTCAAGAACATTCACGTCCCCTACGGGGACGTGGGCTGGATAGAATTTGGACCCGATGACGCCACGACGGCGCGGATCGAGACTCTAGCGGAGCAAATCGCACACCATTCTCATCTCTACTACAATGAAGCCACACCGGAAATCAGCGATGCGGAGTTCGATGTCCTGTGGGATGAATTGAAATCATTGGATCCGAATCATCCACAACTTCGCCGTGTAGGGGCTCCAATTCCTCCAGGCTCTGTCAAGGTGGAACATCGATTTCCCATGCGTAGTTTGGATAAGGCAACTAAGGACGATGAGGTTGCACACTTTGTTGCAGAAACTACTGCCCATGGTCGCCGTTTTATTGCACAACCGAAATTGGATGGAAGTGCTCTCAGCCTAGAGTATCGTAGAGGCAGACTGGTTCGAGCAGCCACACGTGGGAGCGGTGAGCGTGGCGAGGATGTCACATCCAATGCCTTGCGGATTCCAAACATCCCTGACCGATTGTCTTGGGAAGGCGATTGCCACATTCGTGGCGAGGTGGTAATGCATCTCGAGGTGTTCCGCGACAAATATGCAGAGATTGCTCCAAACCCTCGCAATCTTGCCGCAGGTAGCCTACGACAGAAGAACATCGAAGCCGGTAAAGGGGATGCCTCAGACCTAATGTTCTACGCTTACGATGTCCTGTTTGTTCCCAACTCTGAGAAGCATCCAGATAGCCCTGATGCACTTGATTTTGAAAACGACAGCGAGTCCATTGTATGGCTACGATCCGTAGGCATCACCCCTGCACAAGAAGTGGTTGTCACCGGTGAAGAAGATGAGGATACCACGCAATCACTCCTCGCACAAACCGCTCATTGGACTCAGAATCGTGCAGGAGCCAGTTGGGAAATTGATGGTGTGGTGTTCAAACTTGACAACTTGGCCAAGAGAGCACTTCTCGGCCAAACAGCCCACCATCCTCGTTGGGCCCTAGCTTGGAAATTCCCACCCGAGGAAGCGACCACAGTCTTGCTTGACATCGATTGGCAAACGGGTCGAACGGGAGCCGTTACACCGGTTGCCCGTGTTGCTCCAGTGGTGGTCAGTGGAGTCACTGTGGAGAACACAACCTTACACAATGTCGGAGAAGTTGAACGGCTTGGTATATCGATTGGAGATAAAGTTCGAATCGTACGTCGAGGCGACGTGATTCCAAAAATCATTGAATCATTGGGGCGAGCCGAAGACAGTGACTTGAAAGATCGATTCCATGCAGATGGAACTGCTTTTTCTGGAATATTGCCCCCTAAATCTCCTCCACAGATCCCGAAATGTTGTCCCGAGTGTGAAACCGAATTACTACTCGATGGGGCCTTTTTACGCTGCACCAATTTGTCTTGCCCTTCCCGCCTTTCCCGCTCTATTCTTTATTGGTGCCGAGCTCTTGAGATGGATGGAATCGGTGAGAAATTAGTCGAGCAATTATGTGATGCAGATCTCATCACCAACATCCCAGATTTGTATCGTTTGCAAAAGGAACAACTGATTGGACTGGAACGTATGGCAGAGAAGTCTGCAAGCAATGTCATTCACCAATTAGATTCCACCAGAGAGATGCCACTAGACGTATTCTTGTCCGCACTGGGCCTGCCTGGAATTGGTCCAGAATTAGCCACTGCATTTGCGGGAGAGATTTGCACAATTGAGGCCATGCTGACCTTGAATGATTCAGATATTGGACGACTGACCTCGATTGAAGGAGTTGGCGAGACTGTAGCCTTGTCATTGATTTCCGGAATTCAAGATCGGGTAGAGATGCTTCGAGACTTTAGTCAAATATTGACCATCACTGAAGTTGCCAAAACGGAGGCGCCCAGTGGACCTTTGTTGGGATACACATTCTGTATCACAGGTACCTTAACTCGACCACGAAAGGAAATTGCGCTCCAAACCAAGGCTGCTGGTGGTAAGGTAGTCTCCTCGGTATCAGGAAAATTGGATTACCTGATTGCTGGTGAGAATGCAGGTTCGAAGTTAGAGAAAGCAACCCGCTTAGGGGTAAAAATACTCAATGAAGCGGAATGGGAATCCATGCTTCAACCATAGAGCATCGCATTGGGGCCATCGTCTTCGTAATCATCCCCAGCGGTTCCGAGTTGATGTTCCATCATTGCCTTGATTTGACTCTCAATGCGTTCAGCTTCTTCAAGAAGAGGTTCGGTGTCCAATTCCATTGCTGGTAAGAGTTTGTTCAACTTCTCGATGACACGAGCTGCAGCACGAGCATCGGGAATCCCTCCTGCTGCTTCAGCCATGATACACATCATGTTCAGTTTCCGACGCCGTCCCTCACCAAGTAAAACTCCACTCATGCCGGCAATCATTCCCGCTTCAAGCAAAGAGATGTCCATTTCCTTGAGTTGTTCGAGTGCCCAATCGGTGGCTCCAATTCCGAGTAAGGTTTCGCTGGAATCATCTGAATCCATGACCTCATGCCCACTTTCTTGTTGGTGGCTGAAGGAGTCGACCAAGACACCGGCATTGAATCCCTTCTCATGACTGTATTCAAGCAGAGCTTCGGCCAAAGGCAACATCATCTTCTGAGGGACTGGAGCTTCTGAGACTAGCACGACAATACTGTCACATTGATCCATATTGCATACGGGTTTACCTGCATACATTCGAACCGGAGGCATCGGCTTCCCCTCGTGAATCAACGCCACAGGTGGCAAACGAGAATCGACAACTCCTCCAACAAATTTGAGCTCAAGACGCTCAATCAAGTAGTGTGCGACAATACTGCTCACGTGACTCACACTTGGAAAGCAGGAAACGACTAGCGCTCCCTCTGTGATGGCTCCATCTGAAACTTTGACTCGCGGCAGGTCTCCCATGGACTGGGCCCACTCATCGGTGGTGTTAATGCTTGGGCCGAATAGGGCTGGACCGCCCGAGGCTTCAGGGGGGCAGAACACATGACGATGAAACAGTGGTCATATGATGAGAGAGGGCACCAGTTGTCCCCATCCTCTTGGAACAATTTCTCCTCATGCCCTCGTAAATTCTGGCTCTCACGGCAACGTTTGCCACGAAAGGCAGGCATGGCGAGTGCCATTGGTACCGCGGTGCACAACAGTGTTGAAGACCTCTGCAATATCGATTTGTCATCTAGGGATGGCGACGAAGTTGAATGGCTTCCACCCACCGCGAATGCAATTCTCGAAAAGCAATGGGAACAAGAGAAAGAGAACTTCCTCAAGACGCCTCGCCATCCTCGCTGGAAACAAGAAGAATTTCCTCGTGCTAGAAAACTCCTGATTGGCTCACTGAACATTCTCTTTGCAAAAGCGCAAATTGAGAAAATGAAGTTGAGCGAAGTGACCATTGATACTTGGCGGGCCATCCAAAAGATGGTCCTCGCTGCTGAAGGGACCTTGCGTACCTCCTGTGGACGTCTCATGGGCCGTCTTGACCTTCTCGTCTCTGATTTAGACGAAGACGGCAATGTCGTGGGTTGGATCGTTGCTGATTTGAAAACTGGAAAACCTCCAGATGGAGAATTGTACGATACAGTCAGTCGTCAGCTTCGGTTTTATCGTGACATATTGTGTGAAAACAATCCCGACCATCCTCCTGTACGTGCTGAAGGTTGGTACTCCAATGGATCAGTCGTGTTCGAAGCAGAGGGCCCTAGTGTTCTTCCTGAGGCCTTTGAAGCGTGGGAAGCGAGCAAACTCACCAGTACACCAATGGAGGCGATTCCAGAAGAGCAAGCTTGTGGTTTCTGTGAATGGAAGGCCTGGTGCCCCGCATGGTTGTGGGCCCAAACCCAAGGCCAGTTGAAGCCCAGTGGAATTTTCAGAGACATGGTAGCAGTGTTTGAGAAGGTGGAGATTGAAAATGGGATTTGCTTGGTTGAAAGGATGGCTCCAATCAATGAGGAAGGCGAACTTGCATCGACCGGACAGCGCGCTGGGGCAGTTTTTGCCGGACAAGCATTGTCGCAACTGAAGGCTCTGGTAGAGGCTGGTCATACGGGTCCAGTATTCCTAGGAGGGGTGCGCTTGGATGGAGAAACTTGGAAACTTGGTGATTGGTGTGATGTTCTACCTTGGTCTCCCCTACTAGAGGGTAGGACCCGTGAAAAAACCGAATAACAATCGTGGCATTCAAGAATCGTCACCCCTCTTGCCAACCATGGAAGGCGGCCCACCTGGCAAGCGTCGTCGAGGGCCCTCAGCCTCGAAACGAGATTCTACGTCTCATTCAAATCCGGGGCATTCAGATGATTCAGAGTGGTTTGACGACATCGTAGATCAATCCGAATCGGAGGATGGTGGCTTTGGTGGCTTTGCAGTTCGCAGACCAGAGATGAGTTCAGCGGATCAAGTCGAGGGTGAACAACTGGAGAGATATTTTGAGAAAAAATACCATGGTAAATCCAGTGAGCACAGGGTAAGTATCGAGGATGATTGGGATACAACGGAATCTGGATTCAAAGCAAAGGATTTGCTCAAGGGGCACAAGGCCCTATTGATGGGCATTCAGTCATTTATGATTGGACTACCATTGTTGGTGATTTCGGGAGCATTGGTTTGGGCAGGCGATTCCCTTTCATCGAGCATGGATGGTACCAATGGTGCCATTGCCAATTTGGTGATGGTGTTTCTGGGTATTTGCATGGCAACCATCGCATTGATTCAGATGATTGCAAGTTCTGTGAATCAATCCTTGCGTGAACGTGAAATTGCTCAAGATGGCCCAGATATCCCAATTCTGGGTTGGTCAGCATCTTTGCAACTGGGAATGAAAATCTTTGCTGAAGCGTTTCTCACGTTGTTTGTCGTTTGGATGATTGAAATCTCGGGTCTTTGGCTGTTGGCTGAAGGTGCCCCATCTCTAGAGATGCCGAGTATTGATTCGGACAATGTTTCGCTGGGCACAATTTTGTATGGGCTTGGCTTGTTCGGCTCAATTTTTGTCATGTTGGGTATGATTCCCTACACGATAGAGGCTACGATCAAAAAATCATGATTATAACCGCTCGTTTCGCAGAGCAGTGACAGCGTTTTCATCGAGCGGCCCAGCAGGAGACTGCAACCAATTGAGATATTTCGCATCAATTTTTTCGAGCTCGGCCACAGTCCGTCCACGATTCCTTCCCCGACCAATGACCAATCCGCTCGTAGTCATTCTCAACCACCCGTGGCTCCCAGAAACCGGCTCTAAATCTTCGATATTAGGGCCCAGTCTGTCTGCTGACTTGTCAGCTGATTTGATACCATCTGCCCAATCCGGAATATCCTCTACTGGACGTCGGAAATATTGTGGATTTGCCTCCATCATTTTGTGCAATAATAGCAAAGTTGCTGCTGCATCTGCCCCTGCGGTATGCGCATTCTCTAGGGATATTCCAAATCGTTCACAGAGTACCCCCAGCTTGTGACTAGGTGGAATTTTCAATCTCCGGGCTATTTTTAGCGTATCTAAGATGACCAATGGTTGTGGCATAGGTTGACCTGCGCGAAGAAACTCTGCTTGAAGGAAAGGCCAATCAAAGCGGTCGATATTGTGACCAACAATGACAGCACCTTCCATCATTGTCGAAATTTCATCAACACATTGCTTGAATTCTGGCGCATTCCGAACATCTTCATCATGAATACCGTGAACGTTGGTTGTCTCAGGTGGAATCCGCATCCTTGGATTCACCAATTCATCGATTTGTATGGCATTCCCATTTGCTTCGCAACCGACCAGAGCATACTGAACGATTCGCTGAGACTTTGGATTGAATCCAGTGGTCTCCAAATCGAACCCAAGTACTCGATATCCAGAGAGTGGGTCGGTCGCCATGAGTATCGATGGATTCGCGACGTTGCTTGAACCCTCTTGTCGCTCACATAGATTCCGCATTCGAAAAAATTGTCTGGAAATCAGCGATGAAAGAACAATCAATCGTCACTCTTCTAAAGGATAACGCGAGGCCCCTGTGTTATGTCCTTGGTACGAACGTTTTCTCTCCGATTCGATCGGCCATTGGCATTGGTCCTCACCACATGTCTACTGTTACCGATGCTGGCTGGCTGTACAGGACTTGGAGGGCCACCTGAGCCCAATGCCCGAGTCGAAGCAGATCGTGCTTCAATCAATGAGGGCGAATCTGTAAACTTCGATGCACGGGCCTCAACTACACCGGAAAGTACCTTGATTACAAGTTACGAATGGAATTTTGGAGATGGGGTGCGTTCTGAAACGATACAGGGATACACCAGCCATATTTTTACAGAAGCAGGGTTGTATGAAATCTCGGTTACGGTGATTAACGACTTGGGTGGGGACGATACGGCCACTACCCAGTTGATTGTCAACGGCTTCCCAGAAATTTCTCTTTCCATGCCCAAGGCGATTCGAACAGGCGACATGGTCGTGCTTGACGCATCAAGCTCAACTGACCCTGAAGGAGGCGAACTGACAACGATTTGGGATCTTGACTTGGAGGTCGATAGTGACAATGATGGCGACCCCACCAATGAC
>MDTB01003703.1_pt1 | contig 11240 bp, 11 predicted proteins | sample 811161 | NCBI WGS metagenome assembly MDTB01 (sample SAMN05326650, study PRJNA326480) | marine metagenome | isolation source: seawater | place: Mediterranean Sea | collected 2009
CTAAAATACGACTTTTCGGAATGTCTTCAGCACTTTTTATCTCAAAAAGACTGCAATGTATGGATTGAAATAAATGAAGGTGGATTCGGAAACATCTCTATGAAGCATGTATGGTTAGAAAGTGGATTTTTCAATATCGATGGATCAACCAGAGAACGAACAGTTTCTGGATATGTAACATACTACGCTACGCATCCAATGAAAGGATTGTTGGTTTCCATTGATTCAGAATTTACAAGAATGAAAATTCTCTACCCGCAAGAATACAGGATGTTTCAGGAATATAAAGATTTGGAAACTGGAGAGTATTTAGGAATACCATCTCATATTCAGAGCCTTTGCCACATACTACGAACAGTGAATGGAAATATAAGATTCAAAGTGACAACTAAACAAGCATGCTTTACTGTTTCAAACTATATGCTACCATATTCTGTCGCAAAAACAAAAAATGAGATTGTATTATTGGTGGAAAAAAATGATTCTTCTAATTCTATAGAAGAGAGACTAAAAATGTCTATAAATAAGAAGCATGAAACAAACAAGAAGAATGGGGCAAAAATTCAAGAACTTGTTCACAAAAAAGTATCAAAACTGAGTGGGAATAATACCGAACAACTTTCTGCAATTGTTCACATGTTTGAAAAAGGCTTACTTACAGGAGAGGAATTCTCCGCCGCTAAAAAGAAAATACTAGGGATATAACAAGTTTGACCCAATATAAAAGTATACAGAACGGGATGACAATGATAGTCTGCGACTGCACCAATTGTTTTCCTCTTTTAAAAATAAAGAATTATTAGACTTTATTAAATAATCTTATTTGAAAAAAAAATCGAAGGTGCGAATTCGCACCTTCACCTGGGCACTTAATATATATGGTATAATTAAAAAGAATGTTATTGCTTTCTTTGTTATTATCAACTTCTCATGTTCCGACTTACACTGGATGTACAGAAAATTGTTGCACACCCCCGCGCCACCATACTACAAGTCAGGTGATATATTTAAAAGGATCAGGTGGATTGGAAATACATACTGTAAATAATACGTTTCCTATAAATATAAAAGACGATGAAATATTGGATGTGGATGCCGTGTTCAAAAAAGAGTATGATCAAACGACATATGACCTGTACATTGGATGTGGTGGTTGTGTGGCATCAGAAGATGCACTCATTATAGATTCAAAAATAGTACTAGATGGATATCAACCAGCTTCCATAGAACCATTTACACAGACAAGATACTTTAGTGTATTTCCCAAAAATAAGCGGAAATATAATAGTAGCATTCTCGAAACCTGTAATGAAGGGCACTTTACTATAAGACTTGTAGATTACGAAAACCGAACTGATAACAGCGAAATTGTGTGGGGTCCTGTCATAGGTCTGGATGAACGGTTCACATTCTTAGAACTTTTGGAATTCCCTATTTACATATTAAAAAATCATGGTTCTACCTGGAACCAATTGGGATATACTTTCTGGATAATATTATTTATCGTTTCGCCCATTATAACTCAATGCCTTAGACTATACGTTTTCAAAAGAAAATTTACACGTAAAACAAACGCCAGAGAATTTTTATATAATATTTCTATAATAGGATTTGTTTCTGCTCTTTTAGAAGAAACTTTACATTTGATTATTGTACAAATCGGGTACCCAGTAGAAGCAGAGTTTTGGGTGGGATTGTTTATAGTCATATTGTTTTCACAATCGATAGGAATTTTGTTTGCAATAACTGCTTGGAGAAGTTTGATTTACAAAGAAAAAAGATGGTGTTCTTCTAATCCAGCGTGGGCACCACTTGAAGTTTTGACTGGATTCGGATTGTTATTTTTATTTGGAAGTGGATTTTATTTAGGACCATCAGCCATAATGTTGGCGGGTTTGCTTAGGATGTTTGAGTTGTGTCGTACTAGAAAAAAAGTACAGGTACAAGTTATTAAAGAACACAAGTCTGTTACTAAAAAAAGAAGCAAGTTTTTAGGAAACGTCACAAATGATGCACCTCTGTATAAAAAATAATAATCCACAATGTAAAATGTCACGTTCTCCACAAGCAGACAATTGGTTGCGCACCACCTACTCACTGGAGGACGCGTATTCGGTTGCCAACTTCACAAAAGTTTAGTATGAAAACTTGTGATTTTTCACAAAATCATAGGCTTGTTTTAGCTTATGAGTGTAAAAACCGTGGTCTGTTGTAGAAAAGCGCTTGTCCATGCAAACTTCTCCGTTTCTTTCTGTAAAAACATATCCTTCTTCACGAGTCATCACACCATTTTTCAGGAAAAAACGAACAGTCGAATATCCTGAAGGAAAATCTTCTCCAACTGAAAATGGTACATCGAAGTCGCCGTAAATAATATACACGGGAACTTTTTTGACATACGCCACTTTTTCACACATCTCTTCTTGAAATTGACTTGGTCGGAATGGCTTTACTTCCAAAAAAAATTTTTTAGTTTCGTCATGTGGATAAACTTCATAGTCTATTATATATTGGTTGTAATTTTGCTGAATGTTTAATACACTCGTTTCTGCTTGTGTGATAAATGGAATTTGAAAATAATTCATGAAAACCGCGTATCGTGCTTCTGTATTTGAGTCGTAACGAATTCCATTGTAGAATGGTCGTTTAGAAACTACCGGTGTAGTTTCAGTAGAATTTACGACATGTGCGTTGTTCCTAGGACGTTTCCTCACTACGACACCTTCATCGTCTGAAGAAGTCACAATCAAATCCGAAACACCCGGTTTGTGAATCGGCGTAATTAAATATTTCAAGCCCTCACGTTTTACAAATTTGTAGTATCCTTTGAAAATATATTTTCCACAACCGTCTGGGATCCCCTGTACACAAATCCAAGTTTCTTCTTTTTTATTTTTTTCCAAAATCGAGTCAAGTTCTTTGAATGATTGATTTTTACTTGCAGCAACTTTAATGTCACCATTTTCCATCTCTTGATTTACACTGTCTGCAGTTTTACCAAGAATTCTTAATTTGGCACCAATCACATGAGAACGGTCTTCATTAAAAAAAAACCCAGCATCTCTTGAACTTTTGGGTAGTACAGACGACAACACTTGGTCTTCGCAAACAACTTTTCCTATTTTAGATTTCCAATCTGGAATCGCAAGTTCGGAATTCGGTTCGGAATGGTCTGACATGTTTTCTGTGTGTGTTTTTTTTTACTTCATTACTATGTAAAACTGATCGTGTAAACGACATTCATTTTTATGTGTTTATTTTATAATCTGTACACAGTTATAAATATTTGAATATATATTTAAAAATATATAAGTAGTAATTTCAGACAAAAATGTTGCACGACGCTATCGATTAATACAAACATAAACTGAAAATATGTGTTATTCTTCCGACTTTTCTTTTGGAACGAACATGAATTCTTTTATTATCTGTCCTTTATGTCCACTCGGTAAGACAAATCTGTGTGGATCGACCGTAATATTTGGATTTTTTATTATGGTGTCTATTCTTTCAGTTTCTCTAACAGCTATCTTTGCATCGCCTATTTCTTCTTTTATTTTTTCTACAGTGGTTTTCATACGTTTTTGGGGTGAAAAGTCTACTTTGGGTGTTGGTTCAGAAGTTTCCTCTGCCACGTACTTGTTACTTGCATTTTTTCCTTGGAATGAGAATTGAGAGAAGATGTCGTCGTTCATATATGCTTTTTGTAAAATACACCAAAATCAAAAATGTTTTTATTTTTTATGTATTTTACAATAAAAAACACAAATGAACTTTTATACAAAGCGAAAAATAAAAAAAATGCCAATTACAGACAATAGTTTTTTACAGTTTACACCTTGCACAAATGTAAGCATAAAATCTTGCAAACCGTACGTGTTAAATTATCTTCACGAATGCAATGAATCAAATAATGTAGAATACAAATTTAAAAATATACACACAAAAAAAAATTTAGTTATATGTGATGTCTATTACATTGACAGAATGTACAAATACGATTATTTAGATGACCATCTTCATGTTAGAAAATTTTGCCAATACATTGCTGAAGATTTTAGAGAAATAACCGGAAAATCGGTATACTTTGACATTAAAGATGGAAAAATGGTTATTATAACTTAATCTACAAGTTCTGGTTCGGGTTCTGGAGAAGAAAATCTCAGTACTCTATTTAATGGTGGTAAAAGTTTCTGAAACGGTCGTTGTATTTTTGTGTAAACACCTTCGACAAATTGTATATGATCATCCATATTTGCACAGGAATCTTTCATTTGTGGCATTTCCTTTTCCAGTATTTTTTCCAACGATTCTACTCGCGATTCAATATTTTCTAGTCTTTTTTCAATAGAATATAAAACATCACACTTGCGGTTTATTTTTTCTAGTGCTTCCAAAACTGCTTCCATTTTTTTAAGCTTAAAAAAAAATAAAAATATACAAAACGTATTAAATAAAACACATTCAACAGCAAATTCTGCTCCATATTTTTGTAGAAAGGCGTGTATCGACATGATCATAGCACTCACACGCATTCGGACGTTCCAAACTGTTTTCATTTATCATACTCTTTATAAGTTCTCTTATTTCTTTGGGCGTGTTTGACCAATAAAAATCCTTTGTAAATTTTTGGTTTTCAAATAATTCAAAAAATACAATCCCAGAAGAATAGATATCTACAGGTGTGTCGTATTCTGTACCTCGTGCTTCTGGAGCTTGGTATCGTTCCGTACCAACATTATCACTCATTTGATAGATTTCATTCAATTCGTTATGACTCGAAGTTTTAATTAATTTTGAGAGACCGAGATCCGCTATTTTCGCCATTCCAGAACGTGTAAACAAAATATTACGAGGCTTTATGTCTCGGTGAATACATTTATAAGGTTTGCGATTGTGCATATACACCAAGCCTCTCAAAACATCTAACATGACTTGCTTTTTTTTTGTTAAGCTCGTGATTGGCATTTTGTCTACTAAACATCCACCTGACAAGTATTCCATAACAATTGCAAATGGTTTTTCTATAAACCCTAAAAGTTGAACAATGTTTGGGTGATGCATTTTCGTCATAATATCGAATTCTCTCACGAAAAGTTCTTTTACAATAGTATTATTAGTTTCTATTATTTTTACAGCAACATGTGTTCGCCTCCATTCTTTTAAATATACTTTTCCAAACGATCCCTTCCCTAGTATTTTGTCGGAAACATTCGTAACTTCTTTGTTTTCTATCTTCCAATCTTCCATGTTTCATATATTTTTACAAAAAAATAGTAGGAATTTTACTTTATGTAGAATGTTTATTTGTATAGAAAGGAAATAAAAATGTTCTAAAACTATAATGTTATTATTAATTATCACAAGGTTGGATTGCATCGTTATTCCACCAACATGGATTATAAGCATTTCCGAAAAACATTTTTGACACATCGACATCTTCTAAAAGGTGATCTTTCCAATCATCTATATTATTATTAAACTCTGAATTTTGAAACATAGATGCCATGTGAAGGACATTAGAAACGTCCCAATCACTTATATCTTTATTAAACTCTGAATTTTGAAACATAGATACCATGGAACGGACACTAGAAACGTCCCAATCACTTATATCTTTATTAAACTCTGAATTTCGAAACATAAATACCATGAAACGAACATTAGAAACGTCCCATTTACTTATATCTTTATTAAACATTGAATCTTGAAACATATATGTCATGGAACGGACACTAGAAACGTTCCAATCACTTATATCTTTATTAAACATCGACTCTCTAAACATTGAGAGCATTGATTCGACCTTAGAAACGTCCCATTTACTTATATCTTGATTAAACTTTGAGTTAGAAAACATTGAGTCCATTTTATGTAATTTGTCTAATTTCCATTCTCCAATAGGTTGATTAAAGTCTGAGGCATCAAACATACCACTCATATCAGTAACACTTGAAACGTTCCAACCGTTCAGAGATTTGTCAAAACCTGTCGCATTATAAAACGTTTTACTCATATCAGTTACCATACTCGTATCCAAATTTGAAATACCCATTTTACAATTTTCAATAAAAGAACTATTATAGGAGTTAAAATTTATATAATTAAATAAAGCGGTTGCTGTTTTTGTTTGTTCCATGTAAGTTCGTATTTTTGAAACGCATGTGTTGCAAGTTGGTTCTTTGTCTTGAAATTCTAAAAAACATTTGTTGGTTAAGTGTTTTTCGCGTACGACGCTTTGAGGGGTATCATAACTATAAGTAATGCCACCAAGCCACACAGGGTCAAAAGGCGGGAGGGATGGTGGTGAAGGAAGAGGTGGAGGGGATGGTGGTGGAGGAGATGGTGGAGGAGATGGTGGAGGAGATGGTGGAGGAGATGGGGGTGGAGAACAAGGTTGGATTGCACCGTTATTCCACCAACATGGTATATTTACGGCATCAGTGTCAAACATGTATAGCACATTGACATCTTCTAAAAGATGTTCTTCCCAAGCATCTATACTTTGGTTGAAATTTGACGACTTAAACATACGCATCATGTTTTCAACACTAGAAACGTTCCACTCTTCGATGGGTTTATTGAATGGTGAATTATAAAACATATGGTTCATATCATTAACACTGGAAACATCCCATCCATTTATATTTTGGTTGAAACTTGTTGCATAATTAAACATACTACCCATAATAGTAACATTGGAAACATCCCATCCATTTATATTTTGGTTGAAACTTGTTGCATGATCAAACATACCACCCATATTAGTAACACTGGAAACATCCCATCCACTTATATTTTGGTTGAAACTTGTTGCATGATTAAACATAATACCCATATTAGTAACACTGGAAACGTCCCAATCGTTGAGAGATCTGTCGAAACCATACGCAAAGCCAAACGTTTTATACATATTCGTTACCATACTCGTATTCAGCTTCGATATACCATCCTTACAATTTTCAATAAAAGAACTATTAAAAATACCAAAGTTCACATTGTAAAATAAATTTTTTGCGGTTTTTGTTTGTTCCATGTAGGATTGTATTTTTGAAATACATGTTTCACAAGATGGCTCTGAGTCTTGAAAATATTTGAAACATTTGTTTACAAGGTGATCATCAAAATCGTGATCATGGTCATATGAGTAGGAGAGCACAGGGTCAAAAGGCGGGAGAGACGGAGACGGTGGTGAAGGAAGAGGTGGAGGAGACGGTGGTGGAGGGGATGGTGGAGGAGACGAGGGTGGAGGAGACGGTGGTGGAGGAGAGAGTGGATGAGAGGGTGGTGGTCTAGGGAACTCGAGCAGACGCACTTCTTCTTCAAATATTGGAATTGTTTTTTCTATTATCGTATACCCAAGTTCAGAACTCAAGCTTGAGAGTTCAATTGAAACAATTTTCCGTTCAATTATATCTGCCGAATTTCGGGATTGTTCTAGAAACTCATTCCAAAACATCTTGTAGTCGATTATAACACTTCCTGGTTTGGTATCAAACGTAACAAAAGAACATCCATCGCAAATGTTGATCAAACCTTTTTCAAGGTCTTCATTATTAAGTGAAGATATATCTTCTTCGACTATAAATGTTCCTCCAACGACGTAAAAGTTCCCAAATCCAGGAGATAACGGAGGCGGTGAAGGTGGTTTCGCAGTAGTGTTTATGTTTACGAACGCGATGGTACTCAGTAAAGCGATATTGAAAACCAATGCTGGTAAAAGAAGCAGTGCTGGTCTTCTTAATAGTTTAAAAATTGACTTGTCTTGTAACGTTATCACTGCTTCAATATCAGAATCATTCCCAAAAGTAATATTTATGTCATTAGTGTTTTGAGGACTTTTTTTAATAGTTGTATTCTTAGTCTCAATTAATGAAAGTTCGGTAGCATCAACTTTTTTTGAGGTGGTACTTTTTTTCTAATTACAGGGGCTACTGGGTAATCTGACATTTATTAATTTAAACATTTTTTTTTTAAATTCTTTTTCTTTAAGCAAACAATCAAGTTTTTCTAACGATGGAGAATATTGATTTTTAGAGTCTTTATCGTTTGTCTTTGTCATGGAAGGCTTTGGTTTTTATATTTCACTGGTGACTGCCACGAGTTCTTTCTAATAAACATTTTATATTTCCTATATTAAAAAAATAAATGAATATAATTACACTTGTTTTGTTATCAAACGTTTTAAAACTTTCACCCGGACTTGTGTTCGTACCAAACTTGTTGACAACTAAACAAGAAAAACGTTTGCTGAACATGAGACCATTGAACCACAGACTACGCTTTACCGAGCCTCACCGAAAAAGATTGTATGCAGATATTTTAACGTACCCAAACATATATCATACAGTTTACAAACAATACATCGATGTGGCACGACAAAAAGATCAATCGCTTCCTGAATGTGACGCCACGCATTTACTTACGAATGTGTACACAAACGAAAAAGGACTTTTGTGGCATAGAGATATCTATGCAAACGATGGAGATGGAAATCGTACAATTATTAATCTTTCATTGGGCGCATCTTGTATATTTGGATATGAGCTGAATTATAAAAAATATAGGATAAAGCTTAGGTCTGGTGAAGCTCTTTTATTAGGGGGTGAGTGCAGGTTTATAAAACATAGGGTCGAAAGGATATGTTTGGATGAATGTCCAAAGTTTATGAAAAATCCTTATAGAGTGTCTCTTACATTTAGAGATTCACCTTCCATGTTTGGAAAAGAACACAATTTCGAAACGTTTTCGGTGAATACAAAAGAATTCGAAGAATCTCAAAAATTATTTTAAATGTTTTTTTACTTTTTTATTACTTTTTAAAAAAACTAAACATTGATGGAAAACATTTTGCAATTTCATCAGCACATCTTTCTGCGATGATTCTGTGTTCTTTTTGTGTGCTTGGATCGATTCTCGTTTCTATGTAATGTATCCATGATCTTACTGTCCCGTGCATGTAAAGTTTTGACTCTGTTAGACCTTCAGATAGTACACTCCTCGCGACTTCTTTGGCCAAACAATTCTCGATTGCCCAAGCATAAGCACCGTTGCAAACTTTCCATACATCTTGTTGTTTCTGAGCCCATTCTCTTTGTAAGACAGCGTCGTCTATATTTATACTGTTTTGGCGATTTTTAGAATCTTGAAGCCTTGCTTCTCGCAAAGATACATTCATAATTTGTCGAGGATCAGCGTATCTTTGGCTGAATTCTTGGAACGAAAAACTTATATGTCTCAAGATTTGATGCGCAATGTCTCGAGTAGTCGTAATTTCTATACATATGCTTGCCATTTCAAAAGGAGACCAATGCTTGTGCTTTATCAAATATTTAATAAGACGTTCACTAGTCTCATAATTGTTTTGATTAGCAGGATTACTTACTCTTGCACAATAAGCAACCAGCTCTTGAATGTCTAAGTCATCGATTACAGATTTCGTATAGGAGACAAGCTTTGCACTCATTTTTTTTATAAAAATATAAACAAACTTCATGTTTACCCCAACAAGTTTTTATTTCTTTTATTTAAAAGTAATATGGATACCGCTATAAAAATATCATTTGTTATAATATTCTTGTTTTTTTCAACTTCTTTTTTCACAGGAATATTCTCAGAGTATACATGCGAGTATAACTCACAAGAACAAACTACGTATAGTACAATATGGGGCATATTGCTTGCATTTTCTTCTAGTTTGGTCAATTCAGGTGCATACTTTTTATTAAAAAAAACGTTAAACGCAAATGAAGAATACTGTAGCAGTGTATACTGGTGGATAGGGTTTACGCTTCTTACTATTTCCGAATTTATGACATCTTTTGCTTATGGGTTTGCGCCTGCCATTGTGGTATCGTCCTTGGGAGGATTGACTATAGTTGTAAATACATTTTTGGCGGTTTTGTTTTTGAAAGAGAAGCTCACACTTTACAATATTTTGGGAAGTATAAGTATTTTGGTAGGTTTGACCCTTGTATTTATAGGGATTCCCCAAGAATCTCCTTCTATAAACATATATCAACTAAAAAACTTTTACACGTCGTTTCAGACCGCGTTATATATATTTGTTTCGGGTTTTATTTCTACATCATTATATTATTCTGAAAACAGAGGAATACTAAGATATTCAGTTTTGGCTGCTCTGATATCTTCTTGGGGTATAGTTTCTGCAAGAGGGTTAATTTATTATGCATTGTCTGCTTCTGAACTTTGTAACAGATGTGGTTGTGAAAGTGTGTTTGGAGATTGGCTGTTGTGGTTGCTCGCAGGGATCACAGTTTTTTCCGGTGTGATTGGTAGTGGTATATTTGAGCAAGAAGGTCTTAAAAAATTCGATCAGGTTAGATGGGCACCTATTCATTTTTGCTCTTGTACAATTATATTCACTGGCTCAAATTTTATTGTTTACATGGATACTATAGACAATACGCTCATACTGTTGTATGGCGTCTTCTTAGCCATATGGGGCGCGGGACTCATTTCGCTTGCCTGAGACACGATAGCACCACACAATACTTTTACCTTATATCAAGATGTTGTGCACGACGATGACCTTTGGCGACACGAACCGTAACAAGGGCTTTGGGCGGGGTTGGGGCCACCCGCGTTCTTATAAAAAAAAAGAAAAAGACCGCATGCCTCAAAAACCTGAGCGCAAGAAGAACTACAGGTTGAAGCGGGACTCAAAAAATTACACAGATTCACAACTTCTCGAAGCGTTCTACTCTTGATCTTGTCCTTCTTGAGTGTATGAGAGAATCATCGTTGCAATCGTTCGCATATTTGTTAACTGATGAAATAGCATGGGACAACGCACTTTGGAGAGGGGAACGTATACGGGACAAGTTTCCGTATAAAATATGGAGTGATACACCTAAAAATAAGACTCAATCTATTTACGATTACATGTGAAAACATTCATCATTCGACAATGCAAATAAATTAATAAGGTACACACAAAAAATACGACTATATTTGCAGAATATTAAACAAAATTATATTTTTGAGTAAAAAATTATTGTATTATATAAAAATGAATGGACCACGTCCATTGGAACTAGATCGCGAAAATAATACGGAACATTCATGCGACAGACCATGTCTTTTTGTGTCGTCTGTGTTGTGTGATGTAACTGCTATTTGTTGCGTTGCACCTTGTATAATCATAAACCCAGTATCCTATGCATGTACAGGAATGTTTTATTTTACTAGATACCAACCTCCACAAAAGAAAAAATCAG
>MDTB01229111.1_pt1 | contig 11240 bp, 10 predicted proteins | sample 811161 | NCBI WGS metagenome assembly MDTB01 (sample SAMN05326650, study PRJNA326480) | marine metagenome | isolation source: seawater | place: Mediterranean Sea | collected 2009
AAACATTCGCTTTGGAGTTCGGTGGGCACTGACTATTAAAGTTTGGTATTTAACTTTAAGTAATTTGAGGATTTTTTCGCATTCTTTCATTACGGAATAGTCGCTTTGCGAGCCCATAATGATGGCTACTTTATTATTATTTTGTTTCTTAGTTTTCACAGATTAATTTAACAATTATTGATGTAAAAACAATGGCCTAATTATATTAGGCCACTGAGTTATTTAGGAGGAAAGTTTAAGCTCGAACTCTAAAATTTAGAAATTTTGGACTATTTTGAAGTTCGAAAAGAGAGATTTTTTTGTATTTTTTTGTAGTATTTAACTTTATTTTGTTTTTTTTTAATTGTCTTAATTTCATATGCCCTTTTTAATTAGTTTAAACTTTTTGAGTAATGCTAATTTTGCAAACTTGAGTTGAAAATAGTTTATAGAGAAAATTTAGGCAGATATTAGGCGTTTATAAGCCAAATTTAAATCATAAGACTAAAATTTATTGAATTCAATAAAGTTTCAATTTCTTTTTTTGGTCTAAATTATGCCAAGCAAAACACAGACTTTATATTTAACTTTTTATTATGAAAATATTATCTACTTTAATTTTGTTGCTTCTGTTGACTAATTGTGCTGGAGGTAACATGGCCAAAGTAAAATTTGGTAAAAAATGTACAGCTCCTGACGAGAATGGTTTAAAAGAAAGTTCTTATGTTTGGGTTATTTCCGAAGAAGCACTTAAATCATTCGATAAGAGAATTAATAAATCTAATTGTTCAGATATTTAATTTCCTTTTAAATTAAATTTTCTATGTTAATAAGGGGTATGAAATTACCCCTTATTATCGCATGTACATTATTTTTATTTAATACTACTTTGAGTACTATGGAAAAAAAACCTTATCATCACTTACCTGATGGAACTTTTAGAAATCCTGAAGGATCGCCTAAAAGAGATTCAAATATTAAATGGTCTTATAAAATTTTTAACGAAGAAAGAAAAAAGATTAAAATTGAATTTCCTGATGATCACATTGTCCCAAGAAAAACAGTATTGGATAATTTAAAAAAAAATCGAAATAATGATTATATTGCTTGGATAGGTCATGCAACGTTTTTGATTAAACTTGGAGATACAACTATCATAACAGATCCAGTGTTCTCAAAAAATACCGGTCCTTTAATTTTCGGCCCCAAAAGATATGTTCCTCCAGCTATAAATCTTGATGACATTCCTAAGATTGATTTATTTCTTTTAACTCACAATCATTATGATCATCAAGATGCTTATACAATAAGGAATTTTCCTTTCAAAAAAGCTAAGGTAGTACTCCCATTAAAACTCGGAAAATATTTTAGAAACTATAAAGATGTAAATGAACTTGATTGGTATGAAGAAATTCAAGTAACACAAGATATAAAAGTAACTTTGTTACCAGCTGTTCATTGGTCAAAAAGAAGTTTGTGGGATACAAATAAAACACTTTGGGGGAGTTTTTTAATTGAATATAAAAATAAAAAAATTTTATTCGCTTGTGATACAGGAATAGGAAATATTTATAAAGATCTTGGAGACAAGTTTGGTCCTATCGATATCACATTAATAAATATTGGTGCTTATAATTTTTTTCCAATGATGCCAATTAAAGATAAGTCAGTTTATCACACTAACCCTGAAGAAGCTTTACAAGTAGCAAAAGATCTTAAAAGTAAAAAGGTAATAGGAATGCATTGGGGAACTGTAGTACTTTCTTTAGAGCCAATAATGGAACCACCAAAAAGATTTAAAAATGGTGCTGATAGATTTGGATTTAAAAAAGAAGACACAATCACTTTTAAAATTGGTGAAGTAAAAAAATTAGATCAAGTTATCAACTAACTTTTTTTTTATTCCTTTCCCTATCAAGCAATTTGGTAAGTGAGTCAACCATAATGTCTGATGCCTTAAATATTTCAGAAGGTTTAAATTCATATGACTCATTTTTTTCAGGATTTGATTTATCTTCAATTATTATCCCTTCATCAGGCGAATTATTTTTTATGTATATTAATATTAACCAATCATCCTCGGAGGTATCATCCCATTTTATAAATATCTCACCAGTCTCAAACCTTCTGTCTATTACTCTCATAATGCTTAAATATTTAGGAATATATCTTTTGTTAATTTGAAAACATAAACTATGAGCAGACCTATAAAAACTTTCTAAAGCATATTCAATTTTTTCTCTTTCTTCGTTATAAATTCTTTCTTTTTCTAATAAAGTTTCTTTGTTATCAGTGTCCTCGATTTTTATTCCAAGTTGGACTACTCTTTCTCTAATCGCTTCATTTACTTTTTGTTCTCTTAACGCTTTGTATTTTTCTTTAATTTTACCAATACGCAGTTGAACTTCTTCGTAGGACTCTCTTTGCTGACTTAATACATATTTTTCTAAATTTTTAATTTCTAGCGCTTCTCTTTCTCTAAACTGTTCTATTTTCTTTTCTAATTTAATTTGTTCTAAAAAATTTCTTTGTTTTTCAGATCTTTCTTTTCTTAACTCAGCTTGTTCTAATCTAATAAATTTTTGTAATTCTATTTTTCTTTCACGACCCAATTTTTCTTCCTCTTTTAATTCAAGGGCTTTGGCTTTTACTGCAAATTCTTCTTGTTGTTTAAAGCGTTTTTGGGCCTCAAGCTTTTCTTTATGCATTTGTTGAATTTTAATTTTTCTATGTTTTTCCCTTTCTTCATCGATAACTTTTTTTATACTCGAAAGACGATTAGACATACCTCTGAAAAAATTCTGTAAAGACCTATCTATATTAAAGTTGAATCTCAGCATTGCTTTAAGTTTCTCACTTAAACTTATGATTCCTGAAACAACTGCTCTTGTTTTTTGAGTTTTATTTTTAGTTTTTATTTTAGGCCTGGCTTTTTTTTTATTCTTTACATTAGTTTTTTTTCTTTTTTTTAGTAATACCTTTTTTTTGCTCTTACGCTTTTTTTTGTTAGCTCTTTTTTTATTTTTTTTTATTTTTTTGAATTTACGTCTTTTTGAAATTAAAGGTTTTTTTTTTGATTTTTTTTTCTTTTTTTTCATAACTGTAATTAATTAAATAACAGTTTTTATGAATATATATAGTCTCTTGTTCTACGTGCTGATTGAAAGTTCTTGACAATTTGTAATTGAAAAACAACAAGATCTCGGTATCTAAAGGCTGCGGCACAACTAGCCAAATAGAATTCCCACATTTTCACAAATTTTTCATCAAACAAATCTTTAATCATATTTTTCTTATTTAAGAACCTTTCTAACCAACTTTCCAAAGTTTTATCATAATGTCTAATTAGTGTTTCTGTATCAGCTACTATTAGTCCTGTCTTTTCAATTGGCGTAATTATTTGGCTAAACGAGGGGCATACGCCTCCTGGAAAAATATATTTATTTATAAACTTATTTGGAGGTGAAGGATTATCAACTACACCAATAGTATGTAAAAGAAATAGCCCATCATTTTTCAACAGTTTGTTTATTGATTTAAAAAAGGTATTGTAAAACTTCTTACCAACATGTTCGAACATCCCTACTGAGTAAATTCTATCATATTCGCCTTTAGCTTCTCTATAATCTTTTAGCTCAAACTTTACTTGATTATCTAATCCAAGTTCTTTGGCTTTATCTTTGCAGTATTGAGTTTGATTTTTACTTAGTGAAATACCAGTAACCTCACAATTTTTTTGTTTAGCTATTTCTAGAGCCATTCCTCCCCAGCCACAACCTACCTCTAAAACCTTCTGACCTTTTTGAATATCTAATTTTTTTACAATGTGTTCAATTTTGTTTTGTTGAGCTTCTTCAAGTGATTTTGTGTCATCTTTCCAATAAGCACATGAATAAAGCCTATGTTTTGTATCTAAAAAAATATCATAAAGCTTTTCACCTTTAGTGCCTCCAATATCATAATGGTGTTCAATATTTTTTCTAGATTTTCCAGGCAAATTAAAGTTTGTTAAATATCTCCAAACTTGATAAATTTTTTTTGTTATAAGGCTTGCAGATGTTATCTCCTGTCTTCCTAGATTTTTAATTAAATCCATCAAAAAATCTTTAAGAGATGCATTTTCAATAATAATTTCATTCTTCATATACGCTTCGGGGAATTCAAGCTCAGGATCAATTAATAATTTCCATTTTAAATTTTCTTTGAGAAGTTTTAGTGTAATAGGATTTTCTTTTCTTGGATTTCCACAGATATATTTCTGTCCTTTTGCGTCAATTAATATTATTCCACTTTTTTTATAAATTCTTGAAAATATTCTTGCTAAAATCATTATTAAGCTGCCTTATTTTTTTCTAAACTAAAATTTAAATCATTTAATTTTTTAATTAACTCTTTTTGTTTTTCTTCACTTAATAAAGTTAATGGGGGTAATATATTCTTAAAACTTTGATCTTGTGTCGAATAGAAACTATGTAGAGCTGCTATCAAATTATATTGATCAAATGTTTCTCTTACGGAAATTAATTGATCATTCTTAGATTGATTAATTTTCGCTTCAAAATCATCAAATACTTGTCTTGCGAGTGAGTGTGTGACATTGGTTACAGCTGAAATACAACCTGAGCATCCAAGTTTTAAACCTTTCAATAATTTTGCCTCCGAGCCGGGGAAAATTAAAAAATTTTTCAATTTTAAAGATTCGAATAAATTATAGCTCGAGTCTTTGCAACCAACTATATTTTCTGGAAAACATTTTACCAATGAAGTTACAAATTCTGGTGAAAATTTGTATCCGCTTAGTTTTTCAAAATTATATAGAATTATTTTTATTTTTGGCGCTACTTTAATTATTTCTGAATAAAAATTAAATACGCCTCTATCGGTATTTTCTTTATAATAAGCTGGAGGCATAATTAAAAAATCTTTAAATTCATACTCCATAGAGTATTTAATTAATTCAATATTTTCATTCAATGAGTTATTGCCAGTGCCTAGGAAAAATTGCTTTCTCATTTTATGACTTGCAATTTTTGCTATAAGTTCTTTTTTTTCGGAAATGGAAATAAGCTGGCTTTGCCCTGTGGACCCAAAAAAGAAAACTCCATGTAAGCCACTCTTGATTATATTTACAGCATGATTAATTGTTAAATCTACGTTTAAAGTTTTATCCTCATTAAGGATGCTTAAACTCGCTGCGTAAACCCCTTTTTTGATCATAATCTTACCTAAATTATTTTATCTAAGTTATATTAATAAAATTTAAAATGAAAGTTTTAGTAATACAACCAAAAATTGGCATGGGAGATATGGTTATTTATCTTCCATATATACATGCAATAGCTGAAAAGTTTGAATCACCAGTATCAATTTTAGTTAAGGAAAATTCTAGAGCAGAGGATCTGTTAATCGACGATGATCAAATTAGTGAAATTATTACTTTAGACAGAACAAATTCAAACTCTGGCTCTCATGATGGAGTCCAAGGTTTTTTCAAACTTATAGAAATATTGAAAGAAAAAAAGTTCGATAAAGTATTTATTTTTAGCAGTTCGTTAAGATATTTTTTAGTTTCAAAACTAGCGGGGATAAAAAATATAGCACAATATCCTTTGTTTAGAAAAAAAGATAATATTGTAACTTCTGCAAAAATTTTTACAGAGAACCAATTAGGCTTTATTGTTTCTACAAGACCAAAGCTAAGCTTAGATAAATTAAAAGTAGAAAATTATAAGAAAAAATTAGTAAAAGAGATGAAACATATATGTATTGGTATTTCAGCTAGCGGTCCTACAAAAAGATGGTCTATTAAAAATTATATTAATTTATGCGAAAAAATTAATGAAAAAATACCATCACAATTTTTTATAGCTGCGGGTAAAAATGACAAAGAATTAGTAAATGAAATTTTTAATTCCAAAATAAAAAAAAATTGTTTCTCGTTTGTTGATTTAAAAATTAGTGAAACAATGCCCATTATAAAAAATTGTGACTTATATATTGGTAATGACACTGGTTGGTTACATATTTCAGCAGCTTTGAATGTAAATTGTTTAGCTTTATTCATGGATAGTCCTGTACAAGCTTATGGAAAATATTCTGAAAATATCAAAGTCATTGTTCCTGAGGGAGAAACTGAAGAAACAACTTCTCATGACACTTTGGGTGCAGAAAAGATTTCGTTTGATAAAGTTTTGAACACATCAATACAACTACTTACTAACTAAAGTCGCTCTTAATAATTTTTTCTTTTGCTTCGTTTACTAATTGGCTTAGCCTCTCAGTTTTTACATCTCTGTTCATGTCCGGATGTATTTTTTTTTGGAGTTGATTAGCTACTTTTAAAACTTCCTCTTTACTTGCACCTTTTTTAAGTCCTAGGAGTTTATAAGCTTCGTCTGTACTAAGACTTGAAGAACCTTGGGTTTGTCCAAATTTGTCTTGAGAAAACCTGCCAGAATTTTTCATAAATTGTATTAATCTCCATAATTGCCACATCTGAAGAACTGTAAATCCTTTAATTTTTAATCCACTTAAAATTACAAATAAAAAAGGAAGTGAAAAAATGTATTTTCCACCTATCGCTAAAAGAGTCGCTAAGATAACTGAGAGATAAATAGCAATTTTTTTGATGGTAGTAGCAATTTTCTTTGAACTAGTTCTAGCAAACCAGTTTAAAAATAAATAAACAATGACAAAAATGATAATTCCTAATAAAAACAAATTCATATAATTTCCAATTATGAATATACCAAAACTTAAGAAGATCAAAACTACGAAAAATTATCACGGTATTCCACTAGAAGACGAATATTCCTATGTAGACCAGTCAAATATACTTGAAGTTTTAAAAGATCCAAAAAAATTAAACACTGATGTCAAAGACTATATAGAGGCAAATAATAAATTAACTGCAGAATACTTTGTAGATGTAAAGGATCTACAGAAAAATTTATTTAATGAAATTAAAAGTAAAATAAAATTAGATGACACAGGATTAAAATATAAAGATCAAAGATATTATTATTGGTCAAAGACAGAAGCTAAAGGCAATTACGGGAAAAGAATAAGGCAACTTATTGATGGTTCCATGCCTGAAGAAATTTATTTTGATGGTGATTTAGAAAAGCAAAAATCTGGTTCAGAATATTTTGGTGTTGGTGCAGTAAGTACCTCTTATTGTGATAATTATCTAGCCTACTCACTTGACTTAAAAGGTTCGGAATATTTCACAATATATTTAAGAAATCTTAGGACGGGTGAGAATGAAAAAGATACAATTGACAATACTAGCGGAAGTATTACCTGGTCCTTAGATAGTAGAAGTTTTTTTTACTCAAAATTAGATAAATACCACAGGCCTAGACAAATATTTAGACATAAAATTGGAACTTCAATAGAGCAAGACCAGCTTATTTTTGAGGAAAAAGATGAAACTTTTACCTGTGGTATAAGTATTACTTCAGATGAAAAATTTTTTATTATCGGAACATCTGATCACATTACGACAGAGGAGTATTTTTTTCAAGCCGATGCCAAAGAAATTAGCCCGACATTATTTCAAAAAAGAAAAAGTAATATTCGTTATTCAATGGACTCTTGGGGAGGGTACTTTTACATCCACACAAATGAAGATGCTAGAGATTATAAAGTATTAAGATGTGAAACTAAACAAATTAATAAATTAGAAGTTTTTATTCCTGCTAAAAAAGAGACTGTTATTGGTGGATTTGAGTTTCTAGATAACTATATAATCAGGTCAGAAAAATCTGATGCTATTCCAAAACTTTTTGTAAGAAATATTAATACAAACAAAGAAGAAGAAATTAAAATTTCTGATGAAGCGATTGGAGTCCCTGGCGTTTCTTTAATTCAAAGAGATACAAATACAACGTTAATTAGAGTCGGTTGGGAAAGTATGGCAACTCCAGGAAGAGTTTATGAGTATGACATCCTTACTAAAGAAAAAAAATTAGTTAAAGAAACTGAGATTCCTTCTGGTCATGATCCAAACAAATATGTGGTCGAAAGGATAAAGGCTGAGTCTCATGACGGTCAAATGATACCTATTAGTTTAGTAAAATTAAAAACAGCTAAACAAGATGGAAAATCAAAAATTCTTTTATATGCTTACGGAGCATACAAACATAGTATTTCTCCATCATTCAGTGCTTCACGATTTTGTTTGGTTGATAGAGGCATAACATTTGCTATAGCTCATGTGCGGGGAGGAGGAGATCTAGGTGACAAACATCACGAGAAAGGAAGAAAAAAATTTAAGAAGAATACCTTTTTAGATTATATAGCTTGTGCAAATCACCTTATAAATCAAAGATATACTCATAAAGGTGGGATTTGTTTTTATGGAGGTTCTGCAGGTGGTCTCACAGGGGGAGCGGTGGCAAATATGGCGCCGGATTTATTTTTTGGAATGCTTTTGTTGGTTCCTTTCGTAGATACAATGACTACAATGTTAAATGAAAAATTACCTCTAACACCAGGTGAATGGGAGATGTGGGGCAATCCAATAAAAAGTAAAGAGTATTTTGAGTATATTTTATCTTATTCTCCCTATAATAATCTTGATAGAAAAGATTATCCACCAATGCTTGTCACTACTTCCCTTTTTGACAACAGAGTTCTTTATTCTGAGCCAGTCAAATATATTGCAAAACTTAGAGAGATTAAAAGTGATAATAATATTCAATTGCTGAAATGTAAAATGGAGGCAGCCGGACACGGAGGTATGTCTGGGCGTGACAATGCAATTACAGAGATAGCAGAAGAGTATTCTTTTATTTTAAAGACCGCAAAAATTTTAAAATAACAATCTTGAAAAAGTAAAAAAATCATTCTAGAAATAAAGATAAAAAGACTTATTGAAATAAAATAAGTTCACCTTGCTTGCGGGGCTAATAATCCACAGTTAATCTAAAAACAATTTTTACTACTAAAACCAATAACAATATTTCTAGAATTGACTTCAAATTTACGTTCACACTTAATCTTATATTTTTTAAATATATAAACATAATTTCTGTTGTTGGTATCTAAGAATTCTACTTTGTCAGGTTGGCCATAAAAACTTTTAAGATCTTCCTCAGTTTTATTTAGCCATTTACTTAATTCTTTTTCTTCTTTAACTGAAGTATCTTCAATTTTTTTTGAAACTGTTTGACATGCAGCTAACAAAATAAATATTAATGTGTATAAAGTTCTAATAAATATTTTTTTCATTTTTAACCTTATTTTATAACGAAAAGTTATAAACAGATATATTTACTCTTGGTTGAATCTTTGTATCTATATTTGAATTATTTAAGATTTTACTAAATATATAGAGTAATAAATCTCAACGGAGGTAAATTTTATGATGAATAAATATTTTGAGTACAGAAAACATAAGACAAATTTTAAAACAGAAGTTATAGCTGGAGTAACGACTTTTCTTACAATGGCATACATTATGTTTTTAAATCCCTTTATCTTGTCTGGCGAATTTGCGGGACCAGAAAAAGGTTTTTTTGATTTTGGCGCAGTTTTTACTGCAACAATTTTGGCTACAGCTTTAGCTTGTTTCATAATGGCATTTTATGGAAAGACTTGGCCAATTGGTCTTGCGCCTGGTATGGGTATAAATGCATTCGTTGCCTATGGAGTGGTGGCGGGCATGGGTTATACGCCACAAGCAGCATTAGGTGCAGTTTTAGTAGCTGGAGTAATATTCTTAGCAATATCACTTACACCAATAAGAGCATGGTTAATAAATTCAATACCTCGAAGTTTAAAACTTGGTATCGGTGCAGGTATAGGATTATTTTTAGCAATTATAGGACTTGAAATTATGGGAGTAGTTGGTGATCATCCAGTCACACTGGTTACTCTTGGTGATATCAAAAATCCTTTAGTGCTTCTTGGATGTTTAACTTTTGTTTTCATGATTGTTTTGGAAAAAATGAAGATAAGGGGAAATATCATTATTGGTATACTTTTGTTTAGCATAATTGCCTGGGCAACTGGTTTAGCAAAATTTAATGGTGTTGTTGGATCAATTCCACCAATGACATACTTGTTTGAATTTGATCTTAAAGCAGCACTCACGGCTGGTATGGCTTCAATAGTCTTTACTTTACTGTTTATTGATTTTTTTGATACTGCAGGGACGTTGACTTCTGTCGCTAACGTTGCGGGGAAAGTAGATAAAAAAGGGAAAGTGCAAGATATTAATAAGGCGATGCTTTCTGACAGTGTGGGTACAGTTGCAGGTGCAATGATGGGTACTACTACTGTAACAAGTTATGTGGAGTCTGGTGCAGGAGTAAAAGCCGGAGGAAGAACGGGTATGACATCATTAGTTATAGGTGTATTATTTTTAGCATGTTTGTTCTTTTCGCCTCTCGCTACAAGTCTTCCAAAAGAAATAGATGGAGCGGCATTATTATACGTTGCAATATTGTTTGTAAGAAATATTACCGATATTGAATGGGATGACATAGCGGAGTCAGGTCCGGCAGTTGTAGCTATGATAACAATGCCGTTAACTTATAGCATCAGTAATGGTATTGCTTTGGCCTTTATTTCTTATGCTTTAATTCAAATATTTACTGGAAAATTTGGAAAAACTTCTCCGGCTATTTGGGTTATTGCTGCTTTCAGTGTAGTAAGTTTTTACGTAGCTTAAAAATTTTGGGGCCAGTTAACTCTGGCCCTTAAATCTTCTCGTGTTTCTTAATTAAATCTTCAATTCTTAGTTCTTCATAGTTTTCAAATGGTTGTACAATCCAAGGGTTGCTATCTAGTTTTTGAGCACAAAAATCCGGTTCAAACGTAGAATCTTTTTTTTTCCACAAAACTGCTGTTTTAATTTCTTTAATATTTCCTTTTAGTGGTGGATATTTTTTCAACCATTCAATGCTTTTATTAAGCGTGACACCTGTGTCAGATAAATCATCGCACAGTAAAATATTACCTTTCATATCTTGTACTGTAGAGCTCATTTCTCTTGAAAAAACTAAATCACCTTGTTGGTCTTCAGTTCCTTCGCCTGAATAAGACTCAACAGCTAAATAGGCGCACTTTAATTTAAAAACTCGACTTAAAACGTCTATGATAGGAGCGCCTCCTCGCATAATTCCTATAAGCAAGTTGGGTTTGAAACCACTTTTGTAAATATTAATCGCTAATTTTTCCACGATTTGATTGTACTCTTTCCAATCAATGATAAGTTTATCTGCCATGAAGAAAGCTAATTTATTTTTAAGGAG
>MDTB01045397.1_pt1 | contig 11239 bp, 15 predicted proteins | sample 811161 | NCBI WGS metagenome assembly MDTB01 (sample SAMN05326650, study PRJNA326480) | marine metagenome | isolation source: seawater | place: Mediterranean Sea | collected 2009
CTTTTTACTAAACCTTTTTTTTGCTGAAGATTTTGCTGCATAGTAATAATATTATTTTTATTAATATAATATTAAATGCCAGAATTACCAGAAGTAGAAGTAGTCACACGTTCATTAAAAAAGACTATTAAAAACTGTAAAATTATTAAAATTACAGTTAACAATCGAAATTTAAGGTTTAAACTTCCAAAAAATTTTGAACAAATTTTAGAAAATAAAATTATTAAAAATATTAAAAGAAAGTCTAAATACATTATATTTGATTTTGGTAATAATTTTTATACAATTTTACATTTAGGTATGTCGGGAACTTTACATATTCCCTCTAAAAAAAATATTACAAATCTTAGTTTTTATAGTAATCCAACTTTACCAAAAAAACATAATCACATAATTATTGATTTTGAAAAAATTAAACTTATTTATAATGATCCTAGAAGATTTGGATATTTCAAAATACTAAATAATAAATATGATTTCGATAATTATTTTACAAGAATTGGGCCAGAAGCTTTAGATAAAAAATTTAACTTAATATATTTGAAAAATAAAATTAAACATAGAAAAAAAAATATAAAAAATTTGTTGTTAGATCAAAAAATTGTTTCAGGCCTAGGTAATATTTATGTAAATGAAATATTATATAAATCGCAGATTTTACCTATGAAAAGTGTTAGAAAATTGAGCTCAATAGACTTAGTTAAAATAATTAAATTTTCAAAAATTACCCTAAAGAAAGCTATAAAACTTGGTGGTTCAACAATCAAAGACTTCCAAGGTGTTTCTGGTAGAGGTGGAAGTTTTCAAACAAAATTTAGCGTTTATAACAGAGAAAATAAAAAATGCACAAAAAGTAATTGTAAAGGAATAATTCAAAAAAAATACATATCTAATAGGTCAACATTTATTTGTAATTTGTGCCAAACATAAAAAAAATTATTGACCGGATCCCTTTCTAAGGTTATACCATCGCGTTTTATGGCAAATACAAAATCAGCAATTAAAAGAATAAGAAGAATTAAAAAACAAACCTCTGTAAATAAAGCAAGAAAAAGTAGATACAAGTTAGCATTAAAAAAAATGATCGGTTTAATTGAAAATAAAGACAAAAAAAAAGCACTATCTTACTTGCCCAAGTTGAATTCAGAACTAATGAAGATTGCTAAAACAGGAGTTATAAAAAAAGGTAATGCTTCAAGAAATATTTCAAGGATAACTAGAAAGATTACCGCCCTTTAGGCAACCCCAGGTTACTTAAAAAAACAACCTGAAATTTATTTATACAACATATAAACATTTTTTAATTTCTTTGACTAGATATTGAGTCAAATAAAATTTGAATATTTTTAGAAAGTTTTGGTAATTATCTTTTTACTATTTGAAAACCGAAAATTCAATCCATAATTTATTCAATTGGGGATTTTATTTTTTTTTTTTTTAAATCAAAAAATTTTATTGAATATTTTTTCTTAAGAATTTAGATGGAGGTTTCTCATGAAAAATAATTTAAATGTTGATACCAATAAAAATTTTAATTGGCAAATTATTCAAAAAGAACTACGTCGTCAATTCGGAAATGAAATTTACGAAAGCTGGTTAAAGAAAATTGTATTTGAAGAAAAATTTGCAAATCATATTTTAGTCTCAGTATCTACTAGATTTATTAGAGATTGGATTGTTTCAAGGTACCTGGACCAAATTTTAGGAATAATTAAAAAATATAATAAAGATATGATTAGAATTGAATTTAAAATAGAAAATAAAATAGATAAGAACAGGAACGACATTCATACCAATTTAGATGCTAAAATATCTTTTATAAAGGATTCTTTTTTACAATATAATAGGATTGATCAAAATAAATCTTTCGAAAATTTTGTAATCGGTGAAAGCAACAAACTTGCTTTTGAGGCAGCAAAAAAAGTTACCGAAAAAATTGCACACTATAATCCTTTCTATTTATACGCGGGAGTAGGGATGGGAAAAACACATTTATTAAATGCTATAGGGCTAAAACTTAAAGACACTAAAAAGGTTACATTTATATCAGCTGAAAGATTTATGTATCAATTTGTAAAGTCGATTAAGTCTAATGAGATGGTTAAATTTAAAGATAATTTTAGAAATACAGACGTTTTTATAATTGACGATATACAATTTATGACTGGCAAAGAGGCCATGCAAGAGGAATTCTTTCATACTTTTAACTCATTAATTGATAAAGGTTCACAAGTGATTTTATCAGCCGACAGACCTCCAAATAAACTTATAAAAATACAAGAAAGAATTAAATCAAGATTTTCTGGAGGTTTGGTTGTCGATATTCAAAGTCCAGAGAATGATTTACGCTTGAAAATTTTAAATACGAAATTAGATGAATTAAATATTTTATTTAGTGAGAAACTGAAGTTACCTGATGAAATTTTAAAATTTATAAGTAGCGAAATAAGAAATAGCATAAGAGAATTGGTAGGTGCTCTTAATAGAATTGCTTCTTTTTCAAGAATTTATAATAGAGTTCCAAATCTTAATGAAATTAAAATTATTTTAAAAGACCTTTTAAGTATAAATGAAACTAAAATAACAATTGATAATATTCAAACTTTAGTATGCAAATATTTTAAAATTAGCAAAAACGAAATGCTTTCATCAAGAAGATCCCGATATTTGGTAAGACCTAGACAGGTTGCTATTTATCTATCAAAAACTCTTACAACAAAATCTTTACCAGAAATTGGCAGAGAATTTTCTAATAGAGACCATACAACCATCATACATTCTGTTAAAACAATTGAAAAATTGAAGTGTGATAACAATGAAATATCTAATGGAATTAGTTATTTAAAAAATCAGATTCTATATAAAAAAGAAAATGAAATTTAGTATAAGTCAAAAAGATTTGCAAGAGTCGCTTGGATTTTGTCAAAATGTTATTGAAAGAAGAAGTACTTTACCAATTTTATCAAACGTTTTAATAGAGGCCAAAAATAACATATTAAAAATTACTGCTACTGATTTAGATATAATTTTCATTCACAATATTTCAAATGTTGAGATTATCGAAGAAGGGGATACTACTACTAATTCTTCTATAATGCATGATATAGTAAGAAAATTTTCTGTAGGAAAAAAAATAAATGTTGAAAAAATTTCTGAAAGTAAACTTCAACTGGAGTCTGAAAAATCTATCTTCAAATTGAATTGCATAGACTCTAAAGAATTCCCTTTATCAGAGGAAGATCAAAGTGGCGAAATATCAACAGTAAATTCACAAAGTTTTTTGAAACTTTTAAACAAGTGTAAATTTTCAATATCCAATGATGAGACAAGGCACTATTTAAGTGGTATTTTTTTACATTTTACTCAGAATGATGAAAAAAATTATCTCACAGCCGTTTCTACAGACTCACACAGAATGTCGATTTCTAAAATGAAACTTGATGAACAAATTAAGTTTGAACCAATAATTTTACCAAAAAAAACCATTTATCAACTTTGTTCCATATTAGAAAACTTTAATGGAAACATTAAAATAATTAATTCTAAGTCTAAAATAAAATTTATTTTGAATAACAGTATATTGACCTCTAAAGTTATTGATGGAAAATTTCCAAATTATATACAAGTCATACCAAAGAATAACAATAAGAAACTAGAGGCGAATTTAGAATTATTTTATCATAGTGTAGATAGAGTTGCCTCAGTTTCTACAGATAAGAAAGATGGTGTAAGATTTAACTTATCCAAAAATAAACTAGACTTATCTGTAAATAACGCAAACAGTGGTGATGGTAAAGAAACATTAACAGTAAATTTTGATCATGACTTAGATATTAGTTTTAATTCAAAATATTTAGTTGATGTTGCTGGCCAGTTAGAAGGTGAGAATATTGAAATTTTCTTCAATGATATTTCTTCACCAGCCTTAATTAAAGACCCGAGTGATTTTGATAGTATTTATGTAATTATGCCAATGAAAGGCTAATTTTTAGAAATTTTATCAAGCTCATCATATATTATTTGTTCAACCTGATTTGATAATTCATCTTGCTCAATTCCTGGAGATAAAATATTTAAAATTGAAACTGTGATTTTTTGATTAGGAATTATCTTTCCATTTTTTGGCCATACTTTTCCAGAGTTAATAGCAACTGGCAAACAGGCAATATTAAGATCATTGTATATTCTAGAAAAACCCTTTTTAAACTTAGACCTGTCATCAAAACTCTTTCTTGTACCTTGTGGAAAAATTATTAAGATATTATTTTTATCTTTAATCACTTTACCTACCTCCTCAGAAAAATTGAGATTTTTTTTGGAAATTTTATTTCTATCAATTGATATACATCCCATTTTTTTTAAGTACCATCCGAATAAAGGTATTATTGTGAGCTCTTTTTTTATTATAAAAACTGAATTATTAAATATTGTCTGTAAAAAAAAAGTTTCAAAAATTGATTGATGCGAAGATGCTACAAAATACTTTTGTTTATTTGTTAGATTTTCAGTTCCTTTAACTTCTATTATAGTAGCCATTATATATTTGAGACAAATTTCAGTCCAATAACCTAAAATTTTACCACCTTGAGTAACTATATATTTAGGAAGTATCAAGCTTGGCATGAATAAAATTAATAGCAATATTAAACCAAAATAGAAAACTAATAAAAAAATAAATTTTCTTATCATTTAATTAAATTATGTCATTTAATTTTTGTTTTTTACTAATCTTTTTCACTTTTGAATTTTTAATTATAATTTCAATTGGTCGAGGTCTTAAATTATAATTTGAAGTTAAAACTATTCCATAAGCACCAACATCCTTGATGGCTAAATTGTCTCCCTCACTTATTTTTTGATAATTTTTTGTTTTTAAGAATCGATCTGATGTTTCGCATATTGGTCCTACAAAGTCATGGGAATTGGAGCTTCTATATGATTTTTTAGTTAGTGGTATTATATCATGCGTTGCGCCGTATAAAGCAGGACGTATTAGATCATTCATACCAGCATCTATAATAACAAATTTTTTTTTGGAACTATTTTTTATATAAATTACTTTTGTAAGCAAAACAGCTGTATTTCCAACTATTGATCGACCTGGTTCAAAAATAATTTTACAATTATTTTTCTTAGAAAATTTATAAATATTTTTTGAAAGTTTTAAGTAATCTAATTTTTTAGTTTTTTTCTTATATTTTATACCCATACCTCCACCTAAATCTATATACTCAAATTTATATTTAGAATTAGACAGAATTTTTGTTATTGCAACTAGTACATTATCATAGGGTTTATTTTGCGTTATCTGGCTACCAATGTGAACGCTTAAACATTTAATTTTAATATTTTTCGAGTTTTTAAATTTTTTTAAAATCTTAATTATATCTTTACTACCCAACCCAAATTTATCTTGCATCCTACCTGTTGATATTTTTGTGTTTGTTTTTGCATCTATATTTGGATTTAATCTTAAACCTACGTTTACTTTTTTTCTAAATTTTCTAGCTAGTTTTTCTATATTTTTTAATTCATTTTCAGACTCAACATTAATAAGGAGTATATTTTTACTAATCGCAAAATTTAATTCATCAAATTTTTTTCCAACACCTGAGTAAACAATTTTACTCGGTTTAAAACCTAAAGATAAAACTTTTTTTAACTCACCATCGGACACTACATCTGCTCCAAGTCCCTGTGCTTTGATGATTCTGAGTATAATTGAATTATAATTTGATTTAACTGAGAAACAAATTAAAGGACTAAACGATTTAAAAGAATTTTTAAAATGATTAATGTTGTCAATCAATCTTTTATTCGAGTAGCAATAAATTGGTGATCCAAATTTTTTTATTAAATTTTCTGCTTTAACTTTTTCAATGTAAAAATAATTATTCTTGTAATTCATTAAAAGATAATTATGTGATTTTGGATTTTATTATTAGCTTTATATTCAGGATCACCTTTTTTTCCGCAAGAGATTAAAGCTAGAAGTATAATTAATATAAATAAATAATTTTTCATTTAATTTCCTTTTTTAGTTTATTTATCATTTTCTTAATATTTTCAAAAGATGTTCCTCCATAAGATTTCTTTGAGTAAACGGAATTTTTTATCTTTGTCTCATCCAAAATTTCATTATTTAGTCTTTTATCAATGCTTTTAACTTGATCTAAACTTAAACTTTCAAGAGATAAATTTAATTTTTCAGCTAAGTTCACTATTTGTGAAGTTATTTTATATGATTCTCTAAAATTGATTTTTAAATTTTTAACCATGCTGTCTGCTAAATCAGTTGCAGTTATATAACCTTTGCTTGCTGCTTCAAGCATTTCAGACTTATTAATTATTAAACCTTTTAAGACTTCATCGAATATCAACAAACTATTTTTCAATGTATCAAATGAATTAAAAACTAACTGTTTATCATCTTGTAGATCTTTAAAATATGACAAAGGTAATCCTTTAACAATTGTAAGCATAGAAATTAAAGATCCATAGTTCAGGCCAGTTTTTCCTCTTAGATACTCTAATGTATCAGGATTTTTTTTTTGTGGCATAATAGAAGATCCAGTTACCAAGTTATCTTTTAAAGTTATAAAATTGAATTGATCAGAGTTCCAAATAATCAATTCCTCTGAAACTCTGGAAATATGCATTGAACATATTGAAACATTATATAAAAAGTCTAAAACAAAATCTCTATCGGACACTGTGTCTATTGAATTATTAGTAGGTTTGTTAAATTTGAGTTTTTTTGTTGTATACCATCTATCAATTCTAAATGACGTACCTGAAATTGCACAAACTCCTAGAGGATTTTCATTTAGACTTTCTAAACTATTCTTAAATCTTTTTTTATCTCTATTAAACATTTCAACACAGGACATGAAATAATGGGCCAAGGAAATAGGCTGTGCATTTTTTAAATGTGTAAACCCCGGTAATACAGTATTTATATTTTTCTGGGCATTATTAAGTAAACTTCTAATTACTCTCACCAATAACTTATCAATCTCAATTACAGAATTTTTCATCCAAATCTTTAAATCCGTTAAAACTTGGTCATTTCTTGATCTCGCTGTATGTAAAAAACCAGCATCATCTCCAATTAATTCAAATAATCTACTTTCAATATTCATATGAATATCCTCTTTTGAAATCTCAAATTTAAATTTTTTTTTTTCAATTTCGTTTTTAATTCTGTTTAAACCCCATAAGATTTTTTCTTTAACCTTCAAAGTAATAATTTTTTGTTTATAGAGCATCTCAGTATGCACAATAGAACCTCTTATATCCTCTTTGTATAAGCGTTTATCTATATTGATAGACGATCCTACTTTCTTAAAATTATTTGAAGTTTGTTTCTTAATACGTGTGCTCCAAACTGCATAGTTGTTTTTATTTTTTCCCATGATAATTACTTGTAATATTTAATATGCCTAATTTAATTAAATTTTTTATAACAGTTATAATTATTTTTTCTACATTTAGTAGCTACTCAAAAGATTCAAATTTACCAAAAAATTTGATTATTTACGAAAAACTAAAAGAATATAGGGATGTATATTTTAAAAATACATTAGATAAAGATATTAAATTAATTGATTACAAGGGAAAATTACTGGTAATGAATTTTTGGGCATCTTGGTGTGAACCATGTAAAGAGGAAATGCCGTCACTTGATAAACTTTCTGTTGATATAAATTTTAAAAATTTAAAAGTTATACCAATAAACATTGGCCAGGAAAAAATAAACAAAATAAAAGAATTTTATAGTGAAACTAACATTGAAAATTTAGATATTTTTTATGATACAGATGTTAGGTTGGCAAAAAAGTTTTTACTTAGAGGAGTGCCTACAACAATTATAATTAGTAAAGATGGCGGAGAAATTGCTAGAGTTGTCGGTTCTATAGATTTCCAAGATGAAAACTTTAAAATGTGGCTTAAGAACTTTGATTAGTCTTTAAAAAAATATGCAAGACAAACTAAAACAATGACGGCAACAAACTGCAAAAGAACTCTTAGCTGCATAAGTTTGTTTGAGTATTTTTTACTTGTAGAGCCACCTTTAAATAGAGTACCAATACCCAGCACCATAACAATAGCAACTGCTAATATGAGAACTATAGCTACTACTTTTATTAATATTTCGGAGATCATTAAGTGTACTTATTACATAAATAGAAAAAAAAAAATAAAATAATTTATTTATGACATTTTGCCTAGAGACAAGACTTATAAAACCTGACTCTAAAAAAGAAATAAAAAATATAGTTGTATTGTTACATGGCTATGGTGGTGATGGAAATGATATTGCACAAGTCACATTAAATTGGAAAAGATTTTTACCAAATACCCTTTTTGTATGTCCAAATGCTCCTGAAGTATGTTCAATAAACCCATCCGGTTACCAATGGTTTGATCTAAGAAAAGACAATGAAGAGTTTATTTTAAATGAGAGCCAAAAAAATGAAAAAATATTAAAAATATTCTTAGATGAAGTTAAAGAAAAATTTGCATTACCAAATTCAAAAATATGTTTATCCGGATTTAGCCAAGGGTGCATGATGTCAATTAATGTAGGCCTTTCATCTGATGAAAAATTTTCTGGAATTTTAGGTTTTTCTGGGAAAATAATAAGTAAAAAAGAATTATCTAAGAGGATAACTCATAGGCCAAAAACTTTGCTTATCCATGGTGAAAATGACGATATTGTTCCATGTGTAAAATCTTTGGAGGCTAAAGATTTTTTGGAAAGAAACAAAGTTGCAGTTGAACTAGAAATAATTAAAAACTGTGGACATAATATACCTATTGAAGCGTCAAGTATAGGATTAAAATTTATAAAAAAAATATTTAATTCAAATTAAATTTAACAATTTGAAGCATTGAATTAAATTTTTTTTTGGGTTAATTTAAACTATGAATTTACAAGATAACAATGTTTCATTAGAAAAATGTCCCGCACTTGTATTAAATGCAGATTACAGACCATTAAGTTATTATCCATTGTCTTTATGGAGCTGGCAAGACTCTATTAAATCTGTTTTCTTAGACAGAGTATCAATAGTGTCTTATTATGATAGAGTAATTAGAAGTCCTTCATTCAGCATGAAGCTACCAAGTGTTATTGCCCTTAAAAGTTATATTAAACCACTTTCCAATCCAAATTTTACAAGATTTAATGTTTTTTTAAGAGATAAGTTTTCATGTCAGTATTGTGGAAGTAAACATGAGCTAACTTTCGATCATTTGTTACCAAGATCAAAAGGAGGAAAAACTGATTGGGATAATGTTGTAACAGCTTGCTCAGCTTGTAATGTTAAAAAAGGTGGTAGATTACTGGAAAAATCAGGAATGAAATTAAGCCAGAGGCCTTTTCAACCATCAACTGAAGATCTTCATAGAAATGGTAGAAATTTTCCACCAAATTTTTTACACAAAAGTTGGATGGACTATTTGTATTGGGATGTTGAACTCGAGCCCTAATTAAATTTTTTCTGAAATATTTATTGCGATTTTAGAACCAGTTTTGATGACTTTGTCAAATATTGAGTACAATCCGTCTTTGGTAGCTCCCTCATCATATGCGATATCTTTGTGATCTATTTCATCTTGTCTAAATTTTTCTATTTTTTTTCTTAATACTTTTTCATCATTTTTAATTTCTTTTATCTGGTTTAGATAATGTTCATCTATTACTTCCTCGACAGATGCAGTACATAGCATTGCAGCTTTCTTTCCTAATAATGTGCTGCCAAAACCTAGTCCTAAACCTAAAAGGTCCCATAAAGGTAAAAATTTTGTTGGTTCAATCCCTCTTTTTTTAATTTCTTTCTCAAAAAACTCACAATGTTCTACTTCGTGCTCTTTCATGTGTTCAATAGTCTTTTTTAATTCATCATTTTTAATAATTGTATTCAATGCTAGTAATTGACCTTCATAAATTTTAATAGCACCTCTTTCACCTGCGTGATCAACTCTGATAAATTCTTCAATCTTTTTTTTATTACTTTTTTGCATATTTAAATATATAGACAATCGCTGTAGTTAAAACAAACGAATTTATGAAATTTAAAGTCGCAAGTGAAACCCCAAATATTGAAAAATCTACGTCTCTACAATCAGGCTGAATATTATTTAAAGATTTAAGTATTTCCTCTTTCTCGAGGGCTTTAATATTTTCACTTGTACATGAAAATAGTGGCTCAATAATTCCTTTTTCAATACTTACATGATAACCTGATAACAAAATACCTGCAAAAAAAGTCAATCCTAAAATTATTAATAATATATTTCTATTACCAATTAAAAAAGCAGTTAAACTTATTAATATTGCTATAGCATATGGTATTCTCTGGTAGATACATAGTATACATGGTTTTAAACCGAGTATGTATTCTACGTATAAAGCCGCAACTAAAGAAAAAAAACTAAGAGTAAAAATTATAATAAAAAATTTTTTGATGTTTTGATCTGACATTTATTTTAAAAATTCATAAGAAATTTATATATAATAAATGCAAAAACTATAATAATTATCGATATTAATATAGAGACCGGAACCAGTTTTTTTTCAATAATCTTTTTCATCGCTGCACCAAAATTACCCAATAGAAATGCAATTATAAAAAATCTAGATCCTCTCGTTAAAAGAGAGACTATAACAAAATAAAGGAAGTTAAAATGTACAAACCCACTTGTGATTGTCAGTAATTTAAAAGGCACAGGTGTAAAACCTGCAATCGCAAGCAATGTAATCCATGCAATAGTTCCACCATCAGAAGAAACCTTATCTTTTAAAAAATTAGCGTTATCGACTCCATACAGCTCAAATATTTTTATACCAATCTCGTTAAAAAAAATGTATCCTATAAGATATCCTAAACATGCACCTAATACTGAACCTATTGTTGCAATAAATGCTATTTTTTTCCACTCATTTTTCTTTGCAATTGTCATGGGTATTATAAATACATCAGGTGGTATAGGAAAAATAAAACTTTCAATAAATGATATAAAACCTAAAAATTTTTTAGAGTTTTTGTGACCTGCAATTTTAATAGATTTATTATAAATATTTTTAATCATAATTTTGTGTTCTAAAAACACTCTTTATACTATAAATTTTAGATTAAATTAATTAAAAAGGGCGAATGGCGGAACCGGTAGACGCGTTGGACTCAAAATCCAATAGCAGCAATGTTGTGAGAGTTCGAGTCTCTCTTCGCCC
>MDTB01128877.1_pt1 | contig 11239 bp, 10 predicted proteins | sample 811161 | NCBI WGS metagenome assembly MDTB01 (sample SAMN05326650, study PRJNA326480) | marine metagenome | isolation source: seawater | place: Mediterranean Sea | collected 2009
TATAAGCTAAAATAGCAAATATGAATATAAAAGTAACAAGATTATAAATCATTAATAGTGTAGTAAAAAAACTATTATTAACTATTGGCATTTTATTAAATATACTAAGTGTATCATTTGTATTCTTTTGATACAAATTTGAGTAATCTTCATAAATTACTTTTTGATAACACATGCTGGTTACATTTTTTGAAAAAAAATATACATACCTATATAATAAATAAAAAAAACCTACTCTAAAGAAACCTGCAGTAAAACTGGCTAGAATAAAAAAAAAACTTAAATAAATAACTAATTGACTATTACTTCTAATCTCAAAAATATTTAAAAAAAATTTAAATAAAAAATTACCTTGATAATAATTTGGATCCATAAATGCTTTTATCAAAACAAATAATAAACCAAGTAATGATATTTCAAATAACGCAGAAAATATTAATATAATCGAGAAAAATATTAAGTAGCTTAAATTTACTGTTTTGATTTTAAGTGTCAGTTCATATAAAATTTTGTAGAAATTACTTAAAGAGGTAATTTTATTTATAATTTTGTTCATAAATTACTTCATAATAGTATATATTGTGATTTGCTAATTAAAATTTAATAAATTAGCATTTTATGAGCGATTATAAATTCTTTATTATTCTTAGTGTTTTAAATTTAATATTTTTTATCATATTTTTAAGATTAGGTAAAAATATTGGTCTTGTAGATAAGTCAAAAAAATTTGATAATCCAATAACTGTAACGTCATCAGGATTTATAATTTATCTTAATTTTTTAATATTATTTATTTTATTCTTATTCTTTAAACCAAATTTATTTAATACTTTACCAAATAATTTTCATTATACTTTAATAAGTGTGTCTATATTGGTACTAATCTCATTACTAGACGATATAAAACCAATTGATCCTAAGATTAGACTATTTTTTCAATTAATATGTGTTTATGCATCCTTAACCTCGATACCAATTTATGAAATAGAATTTCCTTTAAAATTTTCTATATTTATTTGCTTATCAATATGGGTTTATTTTATAAATATTACTAATTTTACTGATGGTTCTGATGGTTTTTTAGCTGTAAATACAATCTTTGTTTTTTCAACATTAATTTTTTTAAATCAAAATTTAGAACTAGATTTATTTACTTCTCAAATCGCAACCTATCTTTTGCCTTCGATCATCATCTTCCTTTACTTTAACAAACCAACCGCCAAAATGTATTTAGGTGATAGTGGAAGTATTTTTTTAGGATTTCTAAATGGATATATTTTTTTAGAATTAATATTAAATACACAATTTAATTTGGCAATTTCATTGTTTGTATACCCTCTTTTAGATTGTAGTTTAGCTTTAACAAAAAAAACATTAGCAGGACAACCACCTTGGGCAGATACTTCGAATTATAGTTTTTTGCAGCCAACTATTAAAAATAATAAAAATAAATCTTATGTATTTTTCTTAAACTTATTTTTTAACATTTTAAATACAGCTCTAATTATTTGCCAACTTTTTTTTGGTTGGTTTATAATAATATTTAATATCGTTTTAGCGATCATATTCATTATTATTTATGAAAAAAAATAAAACTAGCAATTCAAATTGAAATAAATTGAAATTTTAATTCAGAGACATTTAGTATTATATTTTTTCAATATTTAAATTTTTACCATATATTTTCCTGAGAAATAAAATCCACTTAATAATGGTATAGAAATAAATATACTAAAAATTTGCATTTAATTAATTTTTCTAAATTCATACATTTTTTTTAGCCAAAGATTTAAATTTGCTATTTGCAATTTTAACTCGTTTTAAAGTACCACAATCTATAATGAAATGGTTAGACTTAAAAGCATGTGACTTTGAAAATTTTAATATTTCAGGTATCAAGTTTTTAAAAAAATCAGTTTTCTGTTTAAAAAATTTTTTATCAATAAAAGAAAAAATTTTTTTTTTACACATAAAAATTGCCTCGTTAGAATAAGAATTCTTCGGTATTTTTTTATGAGGATAAAAATATAGTTTTTTTACAACTTTTTTTTTATCAAAAATTAATAAATTTGAGTCCTTGAAATTATTGTTTTTATTAACAACTATTGTTAAATTTGATTTTTTTATCTTGAAAAATTTATACATTTTAGTTAAGTCAATGTTTGTAAGGATATCTCCATAAATTAAACAAAACTCATCATCTAAATATTTTATAGAATTAAGCAATGCACCACCATTTCCTAATTTTTTTTTGTCTTTAATAATTTTAATTTTTTTAAATAATTTTTTTTTTTTAATAAAAAATTTGATAGAATGTGATTTGTATCCAGATAATAAAATTATTTTTTCAAATCCATGAAATTTAGCTAATTCAATCAAATGTTCTAAAATAGTTTTAGATTTTATTTTAACAAGAATTTTAGGGTAATTTATTCCCAATCTTGAACCTCTACCACCACATACTACTACTAACTGTTTCATTTAGAATTAGTTGCTAATTCTTTTACAGCTTTAATTATTGCTGATTTAGAAGAACTTTTGAATAATGGATAAAATTTTTTAAATTTTTTTGTAGAATATCTAAAAATTGGAACATCTCCCACCCATCCTTTTGATTTTTTTTGAAATATTATTTTTTTATTTTTATTAAAATATCTTGTTACTTCTTTTGAAATAAACTTGACAGTTACACCATTATCTCTTGGACCAAGATTAAATAAAGATATATTTTTATTAGAATTTTTAACAACATAGTCCATTGAATGGATTAAATCATCTACATGCATATATATTTTTTTTTGCTTTCCATTACCAAGTACATCCAATTTATAAGGGTTTTTGTGTAATTTTTTAATAAAGTCGTGAATAACACCATGAGTTGATGGATAGCCCACAACGTTAGGAAACCTAAAAATATAAATTTTTTTTAAAAAGCTTTCCTTTGCAGCTGAGATAATTCCCTCTGAGGCCAGTTTCATAGCACCATAGGTTGAAATTGGAAGTAGCGGCCCACTATTTTCAGAAATTTGTTTATTTTTTAAATCCCCATATATTGCTGAGGACGAAGCAAAAATAAAATTCTTGACTTTAATTTTTTTTGAAATTTTTATTAAGTTATATGTTGTTAAAAAAGTATTTTTATAATCATTATCTGGGTTATTAAATCCATCTTTAATATCTGAATTTGCGGCTAGATGCCAAATAGTTTCGATTTTATATTTATTACAAATTCTAATTAGATAATCACTTAATTTTTTAAAATTAGAGATATCTAATTTTTTAAAAGAAAAATTTTTTTTATTTATGCTTCTGTTCAAATTATTTAAACTTCCAAGTTCTAGATTGTCTATCCCTATAATAGTTTTTTTTTTATTTACCAAATAATATGTTAAATTACTTCCAATAAATCCAGCACATCCTGTTATTAAGGTTGCAGATTTTTTCATAATTTATTTATTATAAGAGTCAATAATGGATACACCTTTTTGCTCGATTTTAATTGGTAAAAACAAGATATTATTTTTGATTAATTCATTTTTCAATTTTTTAAAATTTTTTGAATGAGTGAGTATATATCCTCCAGCTCCAGCACCTACAACTCTACATCCATCAGCATCATTTTTTTTGCAAATCTTAATTATTTTATTTATTTTTTTATTTGTAATTTTTTTATCTATTTTTTTTTTAATTTTCCAGTATTGATCTAGGTACTTTCCATAATCTTTTAAATTTTTTTTTATTGAGTTTTCAAATATTTCGTAACTATTTTTTTTTATTTCATCTAAGCTACTAACAATTTCCTTATTATTTTTTTTAGATAAACTATCTTGTCTTTTTAGTATTTTTTTTGAAAATCTTGTTATACTAGAATAAATCAAAATTAATCTTGAATTAAAATTTTTTTTGAATATTTTGTTTATCTTCAGATTTTTTATATAAATTCTATTTTTTGAATATTTTTGTAAAAGTAGGCCTCCACATGCTGCAGTCAATTGATCTTGATATCCCACAGGCTGTTTAAGAATGTTTCTTTCTACATGGAAGGCTTTAAGAGCTAACTCTTTATTGGAAATTTTTATATTTTTATAAAAAAACAAACCTTTTAACAAGCAAACTGTAAATGATCCTGAAGAACCCAGGCCAGTTCCATGTGGAACATCAGAAAAGCTACTTATTTCCATACCTTCCTTGATATTTACCAACCTCAAACACTCTCTGATAATGTTGTGTTTTATATTATCGATTGTTTTTACATTTTCGTACTCTGAATATTTAATTTCAAATCTATTTTTTAAATTTTCATTAATTACAATTGTTATAAATTTATCTATTGCAGCAGACACAACAAATCCATTATTTTTTTCAAAATATCCTGGAAGATCAGTTCCACCACCACCCAGAGAAACCCTCAACGGTGCCCTAACAATAATCATTAATTTATATTTCTTTTTAAAATTTATTTATAAGTTGTGTTAAATAAAGTTTAAACGATAAATTTAATATTGATATTTATAATTTCTGTTTTTAATGAAGAAAAAACAGGAATTTTATAATGATACAATAATTCCATGTCTATAGAAAATTAGAAAGTTATTCGATATTCTATCGTTTAAATCAATAAATGACAGTTTCTGTGAATCTAAATAAATTTATTTTTTTTTAAAAATTTAAATAATTTGATTATATTATTTATATTTTTATTTTTCATAATTGTTATAAGTTCTTTTTTTTTTTCTAAATTTTATATATACCTTTATCTTACATAAATATTAAAGCCAAAAAAAAATAAATGTTGTCTGTTATAGTTCCTGTTTTTAATGAAGAAAAAAATATAGATAAATTTGTTGATACTACTATACCAATTTTAAATAAGTTAGGTAATTACGAGATAATTTTTTGTTTGGACCCGTCAACTGATGATACTGAAAAAAAAATAAAAAAAAGAATAGAATTAGATAAAAATATTAAATTAATTAAACTTTCAAGAAGATTTGGACAATCAAGTTCTATTCTAGCAGGTATAGAAAATTGTTTAGGAGATTATTCCGTTATCATTGACGTTGACTTACAAGATCCCCCAGAACTTATTTATGAAATGTATCATAAAGCAAAAAAGGGGTATGACTGTGTTTATGCTGAGAGAATAAAAAAATTAGGGGAAAATTTTTTAAGATTATTAATTATAAATATTTATTATTTTATAATAAATAAATTATCAGAAGTGCCCATACCAAAGAATGTGGGTGAATACAGACTAATTTCTCGTAGAATGATAGAGTATATTAAAATCCATGGAAGTTATAATTTTTACTTGAGAGGTGTTACTTCTTTGATTGGGTTTAAATCTGCAAAAATTAAATTTATCAGAAAATCTAGAGAAGTTGGAATGTCAAAGTATTTAATTGGTTCGTTTAAAGACGCCACAAATGGAGTATTAAACTTTACTTCTTTAGCCAAAAGCTTAACAATTTTGCTTGTATTTATTAATACCTTAATAAGTTTGGGTTTCTTTTTATTTAGCAAAATATCATACTTTGATCTTTATATCTGTTTATCTTTTTCAATAATTTTAATTCTAATTTATTTTATAATAAGTTATTTAATTCAAATTAATAATGTGGCTCATAAAAAACCAAGTTATATTATTGATGAAAAAATTAATTTCTGATGAAAATTTTAATTACAGGGTCCCAAGGTTTTCTTTCATACTACTTAATCAAAAAATTAAAAAAAAATAATAAAATTATTAAAGCAGATCTCCCAAACATAGATGTTTTTAAATTTAATCAAATTAATAATTTAATTTCAAAATCTAAGCCAAACCTTATAATTCATACAGCAGCTGCAAAAGGTGCAAGTAAAAGCCATTTGTCACCAAAACTTTTTTTTGATGTTAATTCTTTTGGAACTCTCAATATTTGTGAAAGTATGAGAATTAATAACATAAAAAAACTTGTTTATATCTCAAGTTGTAGTTTTTATAAAAGAAAGAAAAGTGCTCTTAGAGAAAATGATCCTAAAGATTTTAATAATCCTTATGGTTATGGAAAGTACATAGGAGAATTAATTGCTAGTTATTATTCACAAAATTACAATTTTAATACAATAAGTTTGCGCCCTAATTTAATTAGTGGAAATAAACTTAAAGAAGATAATTTATTTTATGATGTTATTAAAGAAGTTAATGAGACAAACATAGCGACTGTATTTGGAAATGGTAGTCATGAAAGAGAATTTATTCATCCCTATGACATATATACTGCTATAGACTTATGGTTAAAAAAAAAGAAAAAATCTAATTTTAGCTGCTACAATATTACAAATAATAGATATAAAGTTATAACTGCTATTAAAAAAACTTTGGTTTTTTTAGGTAAGGGAAACTTAAAGTATAAGAAAAAGAATTCACAAGTATTTTCAGTAAAACTTAATTCCTCTAAAATAAAAAAAGAACTAGGTTGGAGGCCGATGCACGATCTAGAGTATATTATTAAAGATAATTATGAGTATTTTAAATAATAGAATAATAATCACTGGTGGAAGTAGTGGTATTGGTCTTGATTTAATTAAAAACTTTCTCAATCAATCATTTAAAGTATTATGTATATCAAGGAAAAGGCCAAATATTAAACATGTAAATCTTAAATTTATAAGAATTGATCTTTCAAAAAAAAATAATTTAGTAAAAAAAAAAAATGAAATAAAAAAGTTTAAGTGTAAATATCTAATATGTAATGCTGCTAATTTAGGTGAAATAAATTATATAAAAAATATAAATTTAGAAAAATGGGAAAAAAGTTTTTTTTTAAATTTATTTTCACATATCTATTTAGTTAAATATTGTTTAAATACTATAAAAAGAAAAGGTGCTATATTTTTTGTTGCTGGTGGTGGAGCTGCTAATAGTTTTAAAAAATTTTCATCTTATTCGCTTGCCAAAACATCAATAGTAAGATTTGCAGAAAATTTAGCAGTTGAAAGTAAAAATAAATTTTATTCTTTTGCAGTGACGCCTGGTCCAGTTGAGACCAAACTAATGAAAAGAACTCTCTTAAACGGTCATAAAATAAAAAAAAATAAGATTATTAAATCAGATAAGTTTATCGAATTAATCAATTATTTGATTAAAAATAAAAAAAATTTTTTAAATGGAAAGTATATTCATGCAAATGATAATTATAGAAAATTTAACAAAGTAAATACAAAAAACTTATTTCTTTTAAGAAGGGCTGAAAATAGAAAAATTTAATACAATATAAATTGTATACTATTTAATGAGTAATATTTTTAATTTAAGTATTTTGAACACTCCAATTTTACAAGTAAAAAAAAGATCATTAATAATTTTTTTCATATCATATCTGACCTTAATTATTATTAGCTCTGTAGCATACGGCTATATATTGAATAATAATTTAGATTTATACGATGAAGACCTAAATTTAATATTTAAAAATATACCATTTTCAATTGGTGAGGTAATATCCAATTTGAAAAATTTTAATGAATATTTCACAGAATATTTAGGAGTTAAATTTTATTTACAAAAAACGCCTGCAGTACCTCTGCTTATATATTTAATATCTCTTATCTCAGACAATTTTTTTTTTATTATAATTATAAAAAATTTATTATTTTATAGTCTTTATTTTTTAATTTCTTATTGGAGTGTTAGATCTATAAATAAAAAGTATTTTTTTTTTATTATTATCTCTATAGTTCCAATAGTACTCCCTTATAACTTTGGAGTATCTTTAAATTTTGTTTACGAAGATTGTTTAAGTGCTCTAATTTTACCATCAATATTTTTATTATTAATAACTGATTATAAACAAAAATATTTAGTTCTAGGGTTTTTATTTTTTGTTTTATATTTTGTTAAAACATCCTTTTTTTTTGTTATTATAATCGCTCCATTACTAATTATTGTATTTGAAAAAAAATCTTTTAAAAAATATTTACCTCTTTTTTTTTCACTTTTAGCTATATTAATCTGGGGTTATTATGGCTTAATAAAAACTGACAGATTTCCAATTTTAAACACAAGCTCATCGGTTAATTCTCATGTAATGAGCTTTGCTTTAAACAAAAAGTTTCATGAATATTACCCCAACAAATCTACAGATTTAATTCCAATTAGTCATAATTTACCAAACCATATTGACAATGAGTGGGAAGTGTATGATTTTTTTGATGATAAAAATAAAAAATATCTCAACGAAAATTTAGATAGGTTTATTAAAGATGCTTTTATAAAAATTAATTTTATTTTTTTTGGAATCAACAGAGATAACTCTCTTCCAGATAAAAATTATGATTTTAATAATAAAATAAGGGTTTCACAAATAATTTCAAAAATAATATTAAATCTCAGTATCTTAATAGTGATATTAAAATTTTTTTTTAATTTTAAATTATTTTATACTTCAAAAATGAATATTTTCTTTATTACTATAATTGTATTAAATTTAGTACCACATATATTGGTATGGGCATCTTCAAAACATTTAATTGGTATTATAAATATTTCTTTTATCTATTTATTATTTTTTATTGATGACAATAAAAACCATCATAAATTTAACACATATTTGAAATTTTTTAAGTAAAGTTTAGATATATTTTTAGCTTGATATTGTTTTGCAATTTTAAGCGTTTGTTTTTTTTTTTTTAAAAAATTACTAGCTGTCATTGAAAAAATTTGGTTAAGAACAAGTTTTAATTCAATTAACGAATCATTTATGATCCATCCAGCTTTTTTATCTTGAATAATATTCCAAGGAGTCATATTTGTGGTTAAAACTGGTAAACCCCTCCCTAAAGCCTCTAAAATAACAATTCCAAAGTTTTCACTAGCACTAGGTAGTACTAATAAATCATATCTATCTAATAAATTAATTTTACTTTTTATTCCAGTAATAGGTTTCAAGAATTTAATATTTTTGTGTTTGAAAGTATCATATTTATTTTTATAATATTTTTGTTGTCCAAAACCAACTATATCAAGTTTCCAATTTGGATTCTTTGAAGCTATCCACGCCTGAAGCAATTTATCTAATCCTTTTTTTTTGTGCATTCTTGAAAAGAAAATGCATTTTTTTTCAAATTTATCATTTACTTTTTTTTTTATATTTGTTTGGTCTAAAGCAAATGGTAGAATTGTAGTATTTATTTCTGAGTTTAATTTTTTCAAATGTATCATCTCATTATATGATGCACAGTGAACTAAATCAGCTTTTTTTAAAAAAAAATTTTGATATAGATTCCATGCAAAATATTTTTTCAATCTTTTTTGTGATAAAGACCATGGTTCGTAAAATCCCATTGGGTGTACAATTGTTTTTTTTTTTAATTTATATGACATAAGACTCATTTTTATATAAAATAGTGTCCATCCTCCAAAAATATACACAATATCTGATGATATAATTTCTTTACTTAACTTTTTTTTGTCCCTATAATTTTTACTATCACCTGTTACTATCGAATAATTAATCTTTAATATTTTGCAAATATTCATTACACTTTTTACTGCAAAATATTGACCTCCATATGATTTTTTAAAATATTCTGTTACAAAGCAAATTTTCATAAAATGTTTAAATAATTAATACTAATATTTTTAAAGTTAATAAACTTATTCAAATATTTTAAATAAATTTGTACCAATTTTTTTTAAAGTCTACACTTTTATCGTCAATTATGTAATCAAACGAAGGTTTACCAAAAATTAACTTGTGAAAATTAAGACCCCAACCTTTTAACTGTTTGTATGTAAATTTATATCCTCTTTGTTTTGCTAAACTTATATTTTCATTGCTTCTTCCCATGAATCTGGCTGTAAAAACAATTACTTTATTACCACTAGCATACAGTTGATTTATTTTAGCAATAGCTTTTTTGTTAGGTTTTGATTCTTTATAAAAATTTTTTTTAGTTCTGCAAATAACACCATCTATATCAAAACAGTAGGTATGTTTTTTTATTTTCATAATTATTTTTTTTTATGAGTTTCTTTGAAATTTTCAATATAATCTTTTAGATTTTTCTTACCTTGTAAATTATAAAGCTTAATGCCTCTGATGCTCTTTAAATTTTCTGAAATAAATTTTTCACCTAATCTTTCATTTAACATTTTTATGTTATTACTAAACATTTTGGCTACATTAATTATAGATAATGATTCTTTAGAGCTAATTGAATAAAGTCTATTTTTATTTTCTTTCCACGCAAAGTAGCATGCCTCAACAGTATCTGTAACATGCGTGAATTTTCTTTTTTGTGTACCTGGTTTAATTACAGTTAGAGGCTTATTATTAATATATTGAATCTCAAAAAAACCCATGACTGCAGACATTTTAGAATTTTTAATCTGTCTTGGTCCATATACATTATAAAAATAAACTATTTCATATTTTAATTTATTCCATTTACCTAAATTTATAATCAAATTCATATTAAATGCTTTTGTATAAGAATAAGGTGACATATGTTGATCATTTTGCATATTTCCCAAGCTTGCTGTGGTAGCTGAATATACAATTTTAATATTATATTTTAGACAAAAATTAATTACTTCTGCAGTTCCTTTAATATTACTATCAAAACATTTTTCTATGTTAAAAAAACTTTGATAAATTCTTGAAAATTCTGCAAAATGAAAAATGGTTCTTATTTGGTTTTTTTTTGAATTTAAAATTTTTTTTATATTAAATATATCGTCATTAATATATAAAACCCTATTACTAACTATATGATTTTTTTTACTTCCAGTGGAATAATTGTCAATACTTATGATTTTATAATTTGTTTTTTTTAATAATAATTCAATTAAATTAGATCCTATGAATCCACTACCACCTGTTACCACTAAAATATTTTTTGATTTTGGCATTTCTAAATTTAACAATTAATATATAAAATTTATTTTTTTGCTATATCTATATATTCATTTGATGAAAAAAGGGCCTTTATATAGAAAATTTTTTTCATTAAAAATTTCTCTTTGTAATATGAATAATCTCTTGCACTACTAAAAATATATGGCAAATGAGAAAAATAATATATTGTAGTAAAAACATCATAAAAAGGAATTATTTTTTTTAATAATTTTAAAAAACTATGAAATTTCCACAAATCTACTTGAGCAGATGTTGTCATATGATCTGGAAATAAAGATACCAAATCTGGCATTACAACATATTGTTTAATTTTCCCTTCATGAATATTAATAGGCCAA
>MDTB01195663.1_pt1 | contig 11239 bp, 10 predicted proteins | sample 811161 | NCBI WGS metagenome assembly MDTB01 (sample SAMN05326650, study PRJNA326480) | marine metagenome | isolation source: seawater | place: Mediterranean Sea | collected 2009
AAAATTGCAGCTCATAATAAAGCTATTTATAACTATAAAAATGATAAAAAGTCCTCACTGAGTAAGGACTTTTTATAAAAAGGGGGGGGTATCTTAAATATCTTATTTTGTATGTAAAAAACTAATACCTAAGAAAAAAATAATAAATATGTTGTAAACTATGGCACATTAAGTAGAACACTTAATGATAGGTAGTGTCCATTCCCAATTTCTTCCATAGGCTGAAATAGACACATTTAATCCTACTCTATTTCAAATATAAAAAATAAATATGAAATAAAAAATTAGACTTACTAATGATCTTATAAGAAAGAATTTAATGCACTCTTAAGCTTAGGAAATTTGAATGTAAAACTCGATTGCATTAGTTTATCAGAAGATATTCTACTGCCTTGCAAAAGTATAATGGCCATATTCCCAAAAAATAGATGCATTAACCAAGATGGAACATTTGGAAGTAAAAGTGGTTTTTTTAAAAGATCAGATAAAGCATGTGTAAATTCTATATTTGTTATGTGTTCTGGAGCTACTCCATTATAAACTCCAGGAGCAATATCACCCTCTAATAAACAGGTATATAGTGCAGATAAATCTTCGATATGAATCCAAGGCATGTATTGACTTCCACTACCTAATGGAGCGCCTAAAAACCAATTGAATGGCTTTCTCATTTCCTTAAGTGCTCCCCCTTTTGAGGACAGAACAATTCCTGTTCGAACGATGGAAACCTGAGAGCCAATTTTAGAAAAATTATCAGCAGCAGCTTCCCAATTGCTTCCTAATTTTCCGAGAAAATCAATGGAATTAGTATCAGCTTCAGAAAAAATAGTATCTGTAGTAACGGCGCCATAATAACCAACAGCAGAAGAGGAAATAAAATGTTTAAGAGGAATCTTAAGTTTTGTAATTTTATTGAGTAAAAAATTTGCGGTCTCTACCCTACTATTGATGAGTTGATTTTTTCTTATTTTACTCCATCTCTTTTTAGCAATATTTTCACCAGCAAGATGAATAATGGAATCAACATCTTTAAATACAGCATCATTAATTTGCAGTTTTTCAGGATCCCATATAAATTGATTAAAAGGAAATAAAGGATTCTTTTTTCTAGTTAAAACTCGAATATCATGCCCTCGATCTACTAATTTTTTACACAAATTAGAACCAATCAAACCGGTCCCTCCAGTAATAATTATCTTCATATTTTGTGCATATACAATTCGTAAATAAGTAAAATCAATATTGATGCTTATCTTTGTACAAAATTAATAAAATCAATTATAGAAAATAGAATTATTTTAAGCTAAAAAACAATTTATTACCTATCGTAAATAGATATGACTGTTAAAGAACTTGCTGAGCACCTTAATTCAAATAAAGAAATTCAACTTCTTGATGTTCGTGAAACATATGAATGGGACATATGCCATATCAAAGGTGCCATAAATATACCTATGGGAATGATTGATGAAGCAATAGATGAAATTAGCAAAGATAAAGAGACAGTAGTGATGTGTCATCATGGTATGAGAAGTATGAATACCATTCAATACTTAAAAACAAAAGGCTTTAACAAGCTCATTAATTTAGATGGTGGAATTCATTCTTGGGCATTAGAAATAGATTCTGAAATGGAAACCTATTAAGGTTTTACTATAAAAAGGATTAAGAAATAATACTTAGCTTCTATCTTATCTTCACTAAAAAATTCGAACTTCATTTAAGACCTGTTCCCCTACTTCTTCATTAACCATTTTTTTGATTTTATCTCTGGCATAATTTAGCTCCTGTTTTAAAGCAGCATTACTCAGCTTAACAAATAAAATTTTCTTTTCAACTTCAATTTTATTGGTGTATTTAGTTACGGAAGGTCCCATTAACTTCCCCCATATAGAGATAATATGAGCTTCATTTAATTTAGAGCTCATTTTCTCATTTTTCGTAAGCATTTCTTTAATCACCTCACTTAAGGCTTGTCCTTTAGCTCTTCTCATTCAATAGTGTCTGATTTAATATGAAACATCTTATAATGATCATCAATTTTCTTAACAATCTCTTCTGTACGATAATCATGAGTGTCAGTAATAAAAATTTGCCCAAATTGATGCTTTGAAACCAATCTAACAATAGATTCAACCCTTCCATCATCTAATTTATCAAAAATATCATCTAATAACAATAGTGGATTATAACCAACAATGTTTTTTATAAAATCAAACTGAGCAAGTTTTAATGCAATTAAATATGTTTTTTGTTGTCCTTGAGAGCCTTGTTTTTTTATTGGAAAATCTCCTATTTTAAAAAGTAAATCATCCTTATGAATTCCACATGAAGTATACTGAAGCACCTTATCTTTATTAAGATTATTCTTCAATAATAAAGACAAATCTGACTCATTTAACTGTGATTTATATTCTAAACTTACTACTTCCTTATTATCTGATATGGATTGATAATATTCTTGAAATATTGGATTAAATTCATTCATAAATTTAATTCGCTTCTGGTAAATATTATTTGCTAACTCTAGCAACTGAAGATCATAAACATCAATAGTAACAGGGTCATAGGTCATGTTTGCAGCAAAGTATTTTAGCAGGGCATTTCGCTGAGAAAGAACTTGCTTGTACTTTATGATATCATTTAAATATATTTTATCTGATTGCGCAATCACACCATCCATAAATTTTCTACGAATTTCACTGCCTTCAACTATTAGATTTCTATCAGAAGGTGAAATAATAACAAGAGGATATAATCCTATATGATCCGCAAGTCTTTCGTAGTCCTTCTTATTTCTTTTAAAAACCTTCTTATACCCTCTTTTTACAGCGCAAAAAACTTGATCTTCTCTTTCATTTCTCTCAAAAAAAGCTTCGATAGTAAAAAACTCTTTATCATGTTTTATATTTTGGCTATCTATAGGATTAAAGTAGCTCTTGCAAAAACACAAATAATAAATTGCATCTAATAAATTAGTTTTACCAACACCATTATTTCCTACAAAACAATTGATAGAAGAAGATAATATTAATTGGACTTCCTCATAATTCTTAAATTGGAGTAAGGATAGATTCTTTAGATACATTTCAAAATTATTTTTGTAAAAATAGAACCTGAATTTATATTTTTAGTAGAGATTTAATAATTTCTTTTACTTTTGTGGTTCAATAAACAAATTTAGAAGAAAATGGCTCAAAATAAACCGAAAAAAGTTGACAAAACCCAAGAACAGTTTAAGGCAATAGAGGAAAACCTCACGAAAGCTGAAATGTACATTGAAAAAAATAAAAACAATCTTATGATTATTGTTCTTGTTATTGCTGTCGGATTTAGTGCAATATTCGCCTATAATAAATTCTATCTTGAACCAAAGGAAGTGAATGCTAGCAACGAAATTTTCATGGCTGAAAAAATGTTCGCTCAAAATAAATATCAAGAAGCACTTGATGGCAACGAACAATATGCAGGATTACTAGAAATTATTGAATCCTATGGATCAACAAAAACAGGAAATCTTGCAGAATACTATGCTGGAATTTCATACTTAAAACTTGGAGATAATGAAGCTGCTATTGAACATTTAGATAATTTCTCATCAAACGATGAAATTTTATCCCCTTTAGCAAAAGCAGCAATAGGAGATGCATTTTCAGAAATTGGACAAAATGATGAAGCTCTTGAGTACTATATTGAAGCAGCAGAGATGAGAACAAATAATTTTACCACTCCTATATATCTAATGAAAGCTGCAAATGCTGCTTTCACACTTGGACAAAACAAAAAAGCACTTAAATTCTACAAAAGAATACAAGAAGATTTCTCCTCATCAAATGAAGCTCAGAACATAGATAAATACATTGCTCGAAGTTCTAGTTCTAAATAAGTTTATGGCAACAAAAAATCTATCCCACTATACTAAAGACTCAATCCCAAACGCAGAAGGTCTGCAATTTGGGATTGTTGTTTCAGAATGGAATAGTGACATTACGGAAAACTTATTTAAAGGTGCTCAAGAAACTTTAATTGCAAACGGTGTGCGTGAAGAAGATATCTTTAGAATGAATGTTCCTGGGAGCTTTGAATTAACTTATGGCGCTTCATTATTAGCTGACACTACCAATCTTGACGCAATTATTACTTTAGGCTCTGTAATTCAAGGGGAAACAAAGCATTTTGATTTTATATGTCAAGCAGTTAGTAATGGAATTACCCAATTAAACATAAAGCTTAATATTCCAATAATATTTGGTATCCTCACAGACAATACTTCTCAACAGGCCAAAGATCGTTCTGGAGGAAAACATGGAAATAAAGGCATTGAATGTGCAATTGCTGCAATCAAAATGGCATCTTTAAACCAAATTCTTCGATCAGAATAATACTTCGTATTGAGTTTTTTTTCTTTAAAAAGTCTAAGTGAATTTATTTATCATCCTATAATAGGGACGCATAAGTAAACAAGTCATATAATTATTTAATACTTTTAACATAATTAAGTATTATCAAAATATCTCTAAATTTAATTTATTTATATTCTGTATAATCAATCTCTTCATTGAAGTTAATAATAAAAGAGCATTATGGTGGTGTTGAAATTTGGAGGAACTAGTGTTTCCTCAAAAAAAAGTTTAGAACAAATAAGATCAATACTCACAGCAAAAAAGGATAATTTTATTGTTGTTGTATCTGCTTTTTCTAATGTCACAAACAAACTAGAAGAAATTGTCCAAAATGCTCTAATAAATGATTCTATTAGAATTATAGAAGAATTTAAAGGCCTTCATCTTACATTTATAAATGAACTAATTTTAATAGATCATCAACCTAAATTAATAGAACATCTTGAACTAAAATGCAATGAGCTAGAAACCATTTGTAAAGGTGTTAATATTCTAAAAGAATTAAGTGAAAAGACCAAAGCACAAGCATTAAGTATAGGAGAGCAATTATCCTCATTAATTGTTCATCAATTCCTAAATCAAGAAAAACTAGATATTGAAAATATTGATAGCTGCGAACTAATAATAGCAAACAATTCACATCTAAAAGCTGAGGTTGACATAGAAAAAACATCTAAAAACATTAAAAATTTTATACAGAAAAAAAACTATATTACTGGAGGCTTTATAGCTAAAAATAAACTTAATGAAATAGTAGTTCTTGGAAGAGGAGGCTCAGATTTAACTGCATCTATATATGCTAATTCTATTGGAGCAAGTTCAATTGAAATATGGAGTGATGTCAATGGAATTCATAGTGCAAATCCCAAAAAAGTTAAAAACACCCTGTCTATTGATAAACTAAGCTATGAAGAAGCTTTTGAAATGGCATATTTTGGGGCAAAAGTACTTTACCCACCATCCATTTTACCACTTATAAAAAAGAAAATACCACTGTATTTAAAAAATACTTTTTATCCAAATCATACTGGCACATTCATTAGCAGCTCAAACCATAAAACAAACCATAAAATACAAGGACTTTCTTCATTAAATGACATTGCTATTATTACTATTTCTGGAATTGGCTTATCAAGAAAGAAAGGAAGTGCAAGAAAGGTTTTTGAAACACTAGAAAAAGAAAATGTAAACGTCATCTTAATAACACAAAGTTCTTCTGAACAAAGTATTGGAATTGGCCTTCAATCTGAAGATGCCAAAATATCAAAAAAAGCACTTGACAAAGCATTTTATAAAGAAATTAAAAATGAGAAAATACAGCCTATTATAATTACAGATGACCAATGTATTATTGCACTTATTGGAGACAATATGAGAAATAAAATTGGACTTGCAGGGAAAGCTTTAAGTGTTATTGGAGAAAATGGAATTAATATTACAGCAATAGCTCAAGGAGCATCAGAAAGGAACTTATCTATTGTAATTCATCAAAAAGATGAAATTAAAGCACTGAATGTAATTCATGAAAAATTCTTTAACAACATTGTTAAAAACATTAATCTATTTATTACAGGTGTAGGAAATGTAGGAAATGAATTTTTAAAGATCATATACCATCAAAAAGAGAAACTCATTAAAGAATATCAAATTAACTTAAAGATTATTGGAATTGCTAACAGTACTAGAATCCTTCTAAATGGTGAAGATGAAATAACTAAAAATGATGCTTTTAATCTATCTAATTTAGGAAAAAAATACTCTTCTTTTTCAGATTATATTTCAAATATTATAAATCTAAATTTACCAAACAGTATTTTTATTGACAATACTGCATCTGAGAAAGTAAGTAATGGATATGACAAATTATTACAAAATAGCATTTCTATTGCTACTTGTAATAAAATTGCTTGCAGTAGTGAATACAACACCTATTCAAAATTAATTAATACAGCAAAAGAATATAATTGTCACTTTAAATATGAAACCACTGTTGGTGCAGCTTTACCTATTATTAAAACCATCCATGACTTAATCCTTAGTGGAGACAGCATAAATAAAATTGAAGCAGTTATTTCAGGAAGTTTAAACTTTATTTTCAATGAATACAATGGCAAAATTAAATATGCAGATATTGTCATGAAAGCTAAAGATCAAGGCTATACTGAGCCTAACCCCTTAATTGACTTAAGTGGTTTAGATGTAATGCGTAAAATTTTAATTCTATCAAGAGAATCAGGAATGAAAGGTTCTTTAGTAGATATAAATTTTGACAACTTTCTTCCAGAACAATGTTCAAACTCTAAAGATGTAAAAAGCTTATTTGAAAACTTAGAGAAACATGAAAATCACTTCAAAGAAATTTATGAAAAGGCCTCTAAAAAAGGATGTAAATTAAAAGTAGTAGCATCGATGAATAACAATAAACTTTTTGTGGGTTTAAAAGAAATATCACCTACAAGCCCATTTTATAATTTAGAAGGCAAAGACAATGTAGTAGCTCTTTTCACAAATAGATACCAAAACGAACCTCTTGTAATTAAAGGAGCTGGGGCTGGAGCTATTGTTACTGCTAGTGGAGTTTTTGCTGATGTTATGTCTATCGTTAACAAATAATGTATGAAAGAGTTTATTGCTTTTGCACCCGCAACTATTGCTAATTTCAATGTCGGTTATGATGTATTAGGTCTTTCTTTAAATGAAATGGGAGATGAAGTAAAACTTATAATAAATGGATCAAAACAAAATAAAATCATTGAAATTATTAATGGGAAAGGACTACCTTTTAATGTAGACAAAAACTGTTGCTCTGTAGTAATTCAAAAAATGCAAGAAGCACAAAAAAAATTTATAGGTGTAGACATAATAATAAAAAAAGGCTTTGCTGCAGGAAGTGGTCTTGGATCAAGTAGTGCAAGTAGTGCTGCTGCAGCATTTGCTTACAACAAATTAATAGGCTCCATATATACTACTAAAGAATTAGTTTTTTTTGCTGCAGAAGGAGAGCGTATTGCATGTGGCACTCCTCACATTGATAATGTTGCTCCTGCTCTACTAGGTGGTCTTATTTTAACTAAAGGAAATACCCCAAAAGACATCATTGAATTACCATTAATTGATGATTTATATGCAGTAACTTTATTCCCATCCATTGAAATAAAAACATCCGATGCAAGAGAAATACTAAGTGATACATCGATAAACTTACCTACACTAAGTAAACAAGTTAGCCTAATGGGATCATTTATTACAAGCTTATACGAAAAAGACCTAGAGTTATTTTCTACAAGTCTAATTGATATGGTTGTAGAACCTAAACGAAGTAAACTAATTCCAAAATTTAGGGAACTAAAAATTACTGCATTTCAAAGCAAAGCATTAGCTTTTGGTATTTCAGGTTCAGGACCATCTGTTTTTGCAATTGCAAAAAACAATAAACAGGCATCTAAAATTGAAAAATCATTAGAAAATGTATTCCTCAATACATCAATTAAAATAAAAACAAGCAAGCATCTAATTCATAAAGAAAGTGGGGCTAGAATGATACATCCATGAACTATATAAGTACTCAAAAAAATACAGAATCAATATCATTTAAAGAGGCTGTAATCAATGGTCTAACTAAAAATGGTGGACTATATATTCCCCAATATTTCCCTATACTTTCTGAAGACTTTTATCAAAATATTGATGAATTAGATAATATTAAGATTGCAAATGAAGTTCTTTATCCTTATGTGGAAGGTTCACTTAATAAGAATCAATTAAATAACATATTAGAAGAAACACTAAACTTTAAGATTCCAGTAACCAAAGTCAATGATCAATTATCTTCTCTTGAACTTTATCATGGCCCCACAAAAGCATTTAAAGATGTTGGGGCCCGATTTATGTCTAGGTGCTTGTCTCACTTCTATTCTAATCAAGATAAAAAAGTAACCATTTTAGTTGCCACATCTGGTGATACAGGAAGTGCTGTAGCAAATGGTTTTTATAAAGTTCCAGGAGTTGAAGTTAAAATTCTATTTCCAAAAGGAAAAGTAAGTTCCTACCAGGAATATCAAATGACCATTCTAGGAGAAAATATACATGCTATAGAAGTAGATGGAACATTTGATGATTGCCAAAAGCTAGTAAAAAAAGCCCTTAATGATAAAGAACTTCGTGGAAAAAAATCTCTAAGTAGTGCAAACTCAATTAATGTTGCACGACTACTGCCGCAAATGGTGTACTATTTCTTTGCTTATAAACAAATTAAAAAAATAGGAAAAGAAAAAAAAATAGTCATATCAGTACCCTCTGGAAACCTAGGAAACCTAACCGCTGGATTATTTACAAAAAAAATGGGGCTCCCTATCTATCGGTTTATTGCGGCTCATAATTCAAACGATACGTTTTGTAATTATTTGACCCATGGAACATTTCATCCAAAAAAATCTATTCTTACTTATTCTAATGCAATGGATGTTGGAAACCCTAGTAATTTTGAACGTATTCTTCATTTGTATAAAAATGATAAACAATCTTTAAAAAAAGATCTACAAGCACTTTCTTTTAATAATGCTTCTACACTAAAAGAAATCAAAGACTGTTACAACAAAAATAAATATATACTTGACCCACATGGAGCTATAGGTAAATTAGCTTTATCTCAAAGCATGATTGATGATGAATATGGACTTTTCCTTGAAACAGCTCATCCAGATAAATTTTCAAACATCATACAAAAAGCAATTCCAGAATTTAAAATTCAAAATGCTAATCTTGATTCATGTAATAAAACCTTAATTCAAAATGATTACAAAAGTTTTATATCTCTTATTAATTAATAATTTTAAATTAAAACTAGAGCCAAAGAAATAATACTAATTCTAACAAAAATTAATTTACTATCTAGTGAAGCAGGATTCATTAATAAATGAAACTGGAGAGGTCACCTCTATTAAAATGACATATCCGGATGACTTTACAGAACAAATGCTAGATTATGCCAAACTCTATACATTTTTACCTAATTACAATTAATCATTAAAAAAAGCCTGATATAAATATGAGGTTTTTTTATATGATAATAATTCTAAGAAGGTATTTTATTCTTAGCAGAGAGCAATGTGTTTTTCAACAAAGAAGATATGGTCATAGGGCCAACCCCACCAGGAACAGGAGTGATAAAAGAACATTTTGGAGCAACTTCATCAAAAGCAACATCTCCTTTGAGTTTCCAACCAGATTTTGTTTTATCAGATTTCACACGTGTAATTCCCACATCAACTACTACAGCATCTTGCTTCACCATATGTGCTTTTACAAATTCAGGTTTTCCAAGAGCGACAATTAAAATGTCTGCTGAACGTGTAATTTCTTCTAATTTTTTTGTTCTACTGTGTGTTAAGGTAACAGTACAATTGCCAACTTTAGTGTTTCTAGCCATTAAAATACTCATTGGTGAGCCAACAATATGTGAACGACCAACCACAACACAGTGCTTTCCAGAAGTCTCCACATCATAACGATCTAATAGCTCTACAATACCAGCTGGAGTAGCAGGTAAGTATGTTGGTAAGTTCAATACCATTCGACCTAAACTTATCGGATGGAACCCATCAACATCTTTCTCTGGAGCAATAGTTTCTGTAACCTTAGTTTCAGAAATGTGCTTTGGAAGAGGCAACTGAACAATCAAGCCATCAATTTCAGGATTTTTATTAATCTTTTGAACTTCCTTCAAAAGAACTTCCTCAGAAGCATCAGCATCCAATCGAACTATGCTCGAGTCAAAACCAACCCGTTCACAAGCTTTTACCTTAGCATTGACATAGGTTTCACTAGCACCATTTTCTCCAACTAGTATTGCAACCAGGTGTGGTTTTCTAGCTCCATTAGCAACAAGTTTAGTTACTTCTTGCGCAATTTCATCCTTTAAAATATTGGCTATTAATTTACCATCTAGTAATTCCATAAGTCAGATTTATTTTCCTATAGGCAGATTCGGCATTCCACCTTTGCCCATCATTTTCATCATATTTTTCATACCACCGCCTTGCATCATCTTCATCATCTTGCTCATGTCGTTGAATTGCTTAATTAGTTGATTGACATCATTCACAGAACGTCCACTTCCACGAGCAACACGTTGACGTCGGGAACCATTCAAAATAGAAGGATTAGAGCGTTCTTTATTAGTCATTGAGGAAATCATTGCCTCTACATGTTTAAAAGCATCATCCTCAATTTCTACTCCTTTCATGGCCTTTCCCATTCCAGGGATCATACCCATGAGATCTTTTACATTTCCCATTTTCTTAACTTGAGCAATTTGATCTATAAAATCATTAAAATCAAATTCATTTTTTGCGATGCGTTTTTGTATTCTTCTTGCTTTTTCAGCATCAAATTGCTCTTGAGCTTTTTCCACAAGAGATACCACATCACCCATACCCAAAATACGTTCTGACATTCGGTTTGGATGAAATACATCTAATGCATCCATCTTTTCACCCGTACCAACAAATTTAATCGGCTTATCAACAACAGATTTAATAGTTAATGCAGCTCCACCACGAGTATCGCCATCTAATTTAGTAAGAACAACTCCATCATAATTAAGTTGTTCATTAAAGGCCTTGGCTGTATTCACTGCATCTTGTCCAGTCATAGCATCCACGACAAACAATACTTCCTGTGGATTTAAAATATCTTTAACAGCAGAAATCTCATTCATCATCTGCTCATCAATAGCCAAACGACCAGATGTATCAACAATTACAGCATTATGACCATTTTTCTTTGCATATTCAACTGCTGCTTTTGCAATAACTACAGGGTCCTTACTTTCTTTG
>MDTB01230176.1_pt1 | contig 11239 bp, 16 predicted proteins | sample 811161 | NCBI WGS metagenome assembly MDTB01 (sample SAMN05326650, study PRJNA326480) | marine metagenome | isolation source: seawater | place: Mediterranean Sea | collected 2009
TACAGGATCATCGATGACGAGCACGTGCGCTCCTTTACCAGTGATACCACCACCAACACCAGCTGCTACATAACCACCACCTTTGGTAGTCAACCATGCTTCAACTGATTGTGAAGTTGGGTCTAATTTTGCTTCGGTAAATACATTCTTATATAATGGCTCCCGCAGTAAATGACGGACCTTTCTACTGAAAGACATCGCTAACGATCCAGAGTACGAGCAACTTATAAATTCATGTTTTGGATTTCTGCCTAAGTGCCACGCTGGATAAGCAATACTAGCTAATGTTGATTTCCCATGTCGTGGCGGCATGAACAACATTAACCTAGGAGATTTTCGATCTACTACATCTTGACTAAACTTTTCGAGGCGCTGGCAAATGTCTTTGTGCACCCAGCCAGCAGCATAGTCAGGATTAAATCTTTCTACAAACGGCAAGAGTCTTTTTCGTGAAAGTACTCTTTTGGCTAATTCTTTCTGTGCCTTTAGTGATGCGACTTCTTCCTTTGGAGCTTCTTCTTGTGGAACTTGATCAGGGTTCGGGGCAATTCGCTCAGCGTCATCGGCTCGGCAATATACACATAGACCATGTTCCTGAGAAAACAATGTTTGAGGTTGAAGTTTTTTACAACGAGGACATTCGACTTTAGGTATTGTGCTCATTATTTAGGTGTTTCTTTAAATTTATATTTTTCAGGTCTAAGAAGAATAACTGTTTGTTTTAAATTAGTCTTTGGTCCAGAAGCGTTTAAAGTTCGAATAGCATCATATCCATTCGTTTCTAAAAAATCTCTTTGTGCGGGGGTGACTTTAAGAAGTGAATTTTTTCCCCTCTTTAACGATTCTAATTCTTTTACTTTCCTAAGGTCTTTTGTTTCTTCTGCTAATTTTATTTCTTCATCTAATTTTTTCCCCATAAATTTTGATGGTTTATTAAAGTCATATATTTTTTTAGCCCCAGAAGTATCTATTTCATATAAAGCTTTTCTACTAGGAGATGCATAGTCTTCAGCTAGTTCTTTTCCAGCAGTATAAAGACCTGCTTGAAAAGGGGTAGATTGAGTTTTAGTTGTTGGGGGCCCAGTATGTGGAACCCAAGAAGAAAAAGTTGGTCTAAATAATGTATCATCATCTATTTTTTCCCCCTTCATAGCACGGTCGTAAGTTGTTCTTAAAGTACCAATATTTTTTTCACCACCATGATACGTTGTTTTAGGTGTAGTCATTCTAGCAATTCTATCCACCACTTGATCAGAATACATTTTAGTTTTACTTATTGCGTTGTTAGTTTTACTTATTGCATTGGCTGCTATTTTTCCTAACCCCAACCCAAAAATTTCTGCAGCGGGTGAAACTTGTTGTAATCCTTGTGGTCCATAATCAGGTTCTACAGACTGTCCAGTATATGGCTGACTTAAAACATATCGATCTTGAGCTGAAAGTCCTCTTGGTGGTAAACCTAATCTAGAAGATATTTCTACTTCATTCTCTGTTATTGGTCCACGGTCGAGCTCATTTTTTAAATTTTGTAGGGCTTGTTCACGATCACTCATTTACCAGGCTCCAAGTATTTAACGTCATCACCTGCAAGTTTTAGTAATTCTTCATCAGTAAGATGTTCCATACGTTCTACTCGATCACCATTAATAATATTTATCTGTGTTGCATTTTCTGGTTGAAATAACCCATGTAATTTACAGAGCGCATCCACTACATTTTTTTCTTCTGTAGCATTTGCTGATTTTCTATGTGCTTCTAGATACATACTTGTTGCTGTATTCCTGTCGAAGTTAAATTCTTTTCTACTTTCCTCGCGTAAATAATTAACCGCTTGTATTATTTTTGGTTTTTTAAAAATGTCATAAACAGTATCCACATCTTGGTAACCTGCGGCACGTCCTGCTGCAGCTTTGGTCATACCCCGAAGGTACATTAAAATTAAACGTTCTTCTTGTACGCTTAATTCATTTAGTTTAACCCCCATATAGGGGTAATGAGACTGTAACTCAGCCCTTTCACTATCTGACATATTTGCATCTTATCAAAAAATTTCCTTAGTCGTCACTATATTCTTAATCCACCAAAAGAATTGATCTTCAGGTAGTGTATGTTTCATTGTATTTATTCTATGGCATACAAGCTGGATGTTATCTGGTAAGTAATGTAAGTCAGGATTTATTCTATCTATTGATACATTAAAATCGTGTATACCTGTACCATCTTTAACATGTGTCATGTGTACACTACTAATGGCACAACGCCCATTTTGTTTGTCCCATATCTTGGCTAAATGTTGAGGGTCGATGGCCCATTCCATTTCAGGATTTTTCTTGTTTCTTGAGTATTTCAATTGTGTACATAAATGAGCAAGGTACGACTCTGGAGTCGCACTCCTATTTTTATTTTGTTCTGATGTTCGGCATTTTTTACAAATTGACCTTTTCCACTTTTGATTAAGAACTTCAAAATCTTCAGAAGGTAATTTCTTTTTGCAATTGCCACACTTCCTTGTACTCATTTGGCAAACTCTAACACAGAAAATTTTTTATAGAAATTTTTTATAAAAATAAGTAAATATATTGCTCATACAGTGTTTCCCCTGTGCGTCTATTTGCTACCCCTTCCCCTTTTTCCGCTTTTCCTGTTTTCTAATCTCGTTCAAATCGTTGGAACCTTGTTTCGGTTTTTAAAATCAGCTATCTCTCTGGCGTTCGTTAGGTATTGGTTGAATTGTGAGTATGATTAATTTCCTCGGTCGTACTTACTTATATTAATAGAGGATGGAGATAATATTATGTCTAAAATAAAGCACATAATTAGAGAGGTCATCGGCTCTTACACTGATGAAAATGGTGCGGTCAAAGAACTTACTACAATCATTGGTGAGGGATGGCCACATTCTAAAGGAGACGGTATGGACATAGTGCTGTACAAAAACGCTCAAGAAGAACTAGTCACTGAACTAGACCATAATGGTAAAGAACGTCTTGTCATGAGACCAAATCGCCTTAAATCTTTTCCTATAAATAAAGAGAAGGTTACTGAGGCTAAATCAAATCCATCAGACGTTCTTAAAAAGAAAGTAGCTAACGGTAAAGATAGCGATGTGGGAGTTTCATTATGAAGAAATTCAATATTGCTAAATTGACAGCCCAAGCCGCTGTTCAAAGTATAGCTACTACTATCATCATCGGTAAAGCTATAGCCAACGCTGGTTCTTCATTCGCTAAAGAAGTATCGGCAGAGGTCGAAGCACGTCAAGAGATAGAGAAAGAAATTCAAAACATTCTAGAACCTACTCCTGAACCTAATCAATCATCATCTATGAGAGATTTCGTTAATAAAGGAGATGTAGAATGTTAGAATTTCTAGCTTCTCTACTCTTGTTCTTTATCAATCTATATTTCATTGGATTCTTAGCTGTCTGTGTATGGCTATATTTCAAGCTTTTTAGAGATGAAGGATGAAGAAATAGCATTTGGGCTTAAGCTTACCTGCATTTTAGTCCTTATATTATTAACCCTCAGAGCATTGGAAATCCCATATGGTTTCTGGTGCTACGAGATGTTCTGTTAACCCTCGGGAGAGTCACTTCGTGTGGCTCTCCCTTTTTTTCTGGGAGATAATGCTTGCGCCGGTGTGCGTAGCCCCGCCGGTGTGCTATTTACTACTATCATCAGCTTGCTGATGTGGACTGTACAGATGTACTTGGACCTTTTTCTCTAAAAAAAGGATTACGTCCAAGAGACCCCTGTGTACCGGTGTGTACCGGCTACCGCCACGCTAGTGGTACACAGCTAAACCCTTGATTTCAAAGGCTTTCTCCGAATGTGTACCATGTGTACCATGTGTACCAGCAAAATTAGCCTTATTTATATGGACCATCGTTCATAGATAACTGTTATTTATTCTGTTAACTTTAAATTTTAATGGTACCAGTGGTACACATAGACCATGGACCATGGATATATGTAATAGAATCAAGGACTTACGTGTGTACCACCACCCTAAAATCCACGTGGTACACAAAACCCCTACATCTGTACATAAACCCAATACAATCAATAACTTAAGTGTGTACCACTGTGTACCACCAACGCACGCTATCCACGCTCAAAATCGCTGGCGCGATTTTGGTATTTGTTGGTTGGTGAGTTATATAGGGTATTGGCATTAACAATAGCTAAGAAATTATACAAACTAGCTAACGATTATTGAACTACGCTATCAAAACATATTTGACCCACTCATTGGAAGCATCCATAGAAGGAGCACAATCATCATAGGAGTAGATAGACTAATAACTATATAGCTCATTTATTATCATGCAAATTAACAAAAATAGGAGTAAAACAATGATAAATACAATAATAACTTTCCTTAAACGTAAATATATTCAAATATGGCATCACGCAATACTTGATGATAACTACGGTTACGCAGAACACAACATCCACGGCACATGTAAATGCTGGGGTGGTGACTTCGAATGTGGTATGCCCAGCTCGGTTAGACAAGAATGTCAGCGTAATCTAAGAGACTATAGAGTGATTGAAGCTTTATACAATCAAGACGAACTCAAAGACTTTAATGACTTTGTAGATATTCAAACAGATAAGCTCTTTGAAGCGCATCTAAGGAGTTTGAACTCATGAGTACACCAATTATACAATGTGACATTTGTTCAGAAGATTCTTCTAATACACAAATTGTAATCGTAGGCAGTGATAATTGTTATAGCTACGCTGAATATGAAATTGATGTATGTTCTAACTGTCGCAAGATGGAACATAAAGAAATTAATAAAGAATGGAGGAATAGATAATGGAACTAATACTATTGCTTATTATCGGTGGATTTTATGCTTTTGCAGAAAACTATGAATTCACCGAAGAAGAGTTACTTGAATTAGAAAAACTTTTAGAGGAGATGGACAATGAACATTAACATTGAACAAGAAACATGGCGTTTAGCAGATGTTCACTGTGATGGACAACATCCTGGTGAAAAATATCCTTGGTTTGATGATTTATCTACATTAGATCAATTTATAATCATGTGTGACTATACAGCTTTTATATCTAGATATAACAGAGCAATACATAACATTAAGGTGAACTTATGACATTTGACTTTAACACAATGGCTGTAAAACATGGGTTGGTGCTCAGCGACACCGACAAACAAAAGCTCAACCATGCACGAGCTCAACGTAGAATTTATGAATATCAACGCCGTAAACACAGAGACAGAATTAAATATCCAAATGCATGGTAAGCATGACCCAATCAGGCTTAGGTCTGGTTGGGTTTTTTTGTTCGGTCCAGCCCTACGATGTTTATTTTATGAACTTTATAGGTTAGTTTGGGTTCCTTTCAGCACCCATCACAAAACTACTAATTGTGCAAAGTTCCATTTATCAAACCACCTTTGCGGTGGTTTGGTATTTGCTGATTTGTGTAATAAGAATTGTCTTATTATATAACTATATACAAGGAGTATATTATGGCTAATAAAAAAGCAAAAAATGTAGATCATTTCGATCCTACTGAGTTAGAAACTGTAGAGTTACTGACTCCTGATACCACTGACCAAGATGCATTCAAAGATGACACGATTGCAGACCCTGAAGGTGCGGAAGCAAGAGCTCCACACAACAGAGGTTCTCTATATCCTGTGTATCTCATGAATGATTACAGAGTCAATGACAAAGATGAGTTGGAACCTCAACCATCAGCCATTGAAAGAATCATGACTCAATTTGACGTTAAGCATGATTCATCTGTACCTGATAATGTATCTAAAGCCTTCTCTGAAGATTTAGAGAAAGTTATCGCTGGTACTGAAGCTAGACTCAATGTTGACGGACCAACAACAGGCATCCAGATGATGCGTGAGACTACCACAACATGGGCTGAGTTTATCAGCTGCATACATGATTATGTTAATTCATCATCAGCTGTAGCAAAAGCAGACGACATGCCAGAGTGGTTGCTAGAACGTGAGCAAAAGATGGTTGATCTAGGTTACAAAGCTAGACTCTTACGTGACTCATGTTCAACATGTTTCGATCGTTTCGGTCTTCCTGGTGTATACAATCTTAATCGTGACTACGTTGCACAAGCAGTAGAAAACAGACTTACAAGATTGGCTGCTTGGAATACAAAGAAACATAAAGTTTCTACTGCTGCTAAATCAATGGCAGCTGAAGCAAGTGGTTCAACTGATATCGCTGTTGACAACTGCTAAGAACTCCCCCGGAGCAAAAGGAGAAGAGAATTTCGCTTATTTATATCTTCTCCTATGAGCAAATAAGCTAGAAATCGCCCAGTAAGTTTATAAGCATTCTTGCTGGGCTTTTTTTATGCAAGCCAGTATAGGCCCTTCGATGTGCTGTAAAATATAATTATTAGGAGTAAATTATGGGATTAGATCAATATGGTGGTTGGTTAGAAACACCAACTAAAGAAGAAGAACTGCATGCTAAATTAGTAAACAGTGGAGAAGAATTTGCTGTCAGTGAATTTGACTGGCGTAAACATGCAAAGCTCCAAGAGTTTATGGAAGTTTTGTGGTTCAACAAGTATCAAAACACTGAAGAATTCAACTGTCAAAATATGCCCCTTGATAGAGAAGATATATTAAATCTACAAGCTGCTGTTAAAAATAAAGAATTACCAGATTCAGATGGTGGTTTATTCTTTGGTCATGAGTTTCAGGGTGAATCTGCAGAACAATACAAAGACCAGGATTTAGAATTCTGTGCTAAAGCACTTAAATGGCTAGATGAAGGTAAAACACCTTACTATAGCTGTTGGTGGTAAAGAACAACCAGGGTGTTTGGTATCATATCTATATGATATGTTTTAACCCTCATTGAGAGCTTGGTCCACTCAAGACGTTGTAAAACGGACTACAATTTTTAAAGTCAGCCATTGAGTGCGAGAAGGTTATCTCAAGAAGTGACTATAAACTACTAGACCTTCAAGTGTAAGTAGAACTTCAGAGTGGTAGTAATTAATAGGTTCTTGAAACAGCCCTACCAATACAGGCTTTACCATCAGGAAGTGACCATAAGTTTTACTTACACACCAGTTTCCGAAGTATGTAACAGACACGACCTTGGCAGGTAATTGGTATATACCGCATATTCTGAGTTAATCAAAGGAACCTCTCAGACCAACTGATACCGTCAATGCTACATACTTCACTAATTTGTTTTATTACTTACTTTATTAACAAACATAGTGAAGTGCGCAGAGTAATAAAACAATAAACCGAGGGCGATTGGTCTCCTTACGTCCTTAATTTACAAAGCTTGGTCCACTTTGGGTTGCAAACGGACTATCAATTTCCGAAATACACAATAGACACGACCTCGTAGGGCAAAAGTACGTACGCTACCCTGAGCTAAACAGCGAGCCCCTCAGGCGACAGATACCGTCAATGCTGTGTATTTCACTGGTTCCCGAGGTATGTATTGGACAACAACCGCGTACCAGCTGCAGTGAAGTGAACACAAGTTACACGGGCGTTCACCGCCAGACACAGTCGCTACATACCTCACCAGTTCCCGTGTAGTTAGAAGTCCTAAAGATTGTACAAACCTAGCTACACACTAGTTCCCGTAATGTGCAGTTAATGAAACGACCACTGACAGCCTGCATCGGTAAGATATATCACGCATGGCGAGGAGTTGCATTAACAGCTGTATTCTTTAATTAGAATAGAAACAACCTTAGGTTTGATACATAGATAGTGGTCTGCTGAATGTACAAGTTCTAGACAGAGACCCGAAAAAATCGAAATCTAACTGCACATTACAACCCTGCGACACCACATGTCGCACCTGTATGTTAACATCCCTGCGATGTTATTTTCATGTAATAACTATAGCTAAAAAATAGGAGTAAATTATGGCTAATGAAATGAATATTCCCCCGATTAGACCCAAAGACCTAATCCCAGAAATTATAGATAATACCCGTGCGGGTATCTCTACATTTATCTGGGGCCCCCCAGGTGTAGGTAAATCACAAATTGTTAAAGCTGTTGCACAACAACTTAACAGATCACTTATGGACTTTCGTAGTAACTTGTTCGACCCTGTCGATGTGCGTGGTATACCATTCCATGACGCAGTCGAGGGTACACACATGACTTACTGGGCTCCACCAAGTATATTCCCTTATGATCACAGAGACTCACCCGAAGGTATTTTCTTTCTAGACGAGCTCACTACTGCACCACAAGCTACACAAAATGCTTTCTTGCAACTTGTGCTTGACGGTAAAGTAGGTGATTACACATTACCTGCGGGCTGGTGTTGTATCGGTGCAGGCAATAGATTGTCTGATATGGCAGCTGTGTATGACATGCCAGCGCCAATGAAAAACAGGTTCTTACAATATCATCTAGATGTTAACTTAGATGACTGGTGTGAGTGGGCTGCACAAAACAATATAACTGACCTTATTACGTCATTTATACGTTTTAGACCTAACTTGTTATTCAACTTCGACAGTTCTGACACAGCGTTTCCTACACCAAGAAGTTGGGAAATACTTAACAAAAAGCTACAGTTTAATGACAACACAGAAAGCGATCGTTTCTTTCATGGTGTGTCATCACTAATCGGTCAAGGTCCTGCAGGTGAGTTTGTTACATTCAAACTTAACAGAGACAAAATGCCTGACATCGAACAGTTAATTAGACAACCAAACGCAGCAAAAGTTCCTAAAGATGAACCTGCGATCATGTATGCCATAGCAGGTGCTATAGCAGCTAGATCAACAGATGAAAACTTTGACAAGGTTTGCCAATATGCAAATCGTATGGAACCTGAGTTTCAAGTAGTGCTTATGCGTGATGCACTTTCTCGTAACCCTAATTTAGCTACGACATCCGCATATCAGTCGTGGTTAGCCAAAAATGCAACGGAGATAATATAATGGCAACAGTAAGAATGAGTGACAAACTCAAATGGGCAACAGTAGACGAAGCTGAACGTCAATTTGAAAATGTTAATAAAAAGAAAGAAATATCTTTAGATATTGGTGATGCAATTTATACAAAATATGTATTGCCAGTTGTTGAAACATCACAATCTTTTATAGTTAAACATTCAAATGTTAAAAACTTTATAAAATTAGATACTTCTTCTTCATTACAAGTTGGTTTTGTAATACCTGCACATGACGATCAAACAGAAATGACTTACAGTAGCTCAAATACTATAGAAATGTCTGCTGAACGTACAATTCCATCATCTACTAATAATAATTACCACAACCACATTTCGTTCTACATTCCTCATGATTGTGAAGAAGCTATTCAAATCAAAGAAATTAGAGACCACAACGAAGACATAGCTACTAAAGCTTATGAATACAGGAACAAAGTTTCAGATACTTTAGATAACTTTACAACTGTAAATCAAGCTCTTAAAGCATGGCCAGCGTTAGAAAAACTAATTACTGATTCATGGGTTTTACAACGTGTTAACGAAAAAGTTCAACGCAAAAAGAAACAAGATGAACAACGTGCTGAAATCGAGCTTAATGAAACTGATCTTAACTCAGTAATTCTAACTAATGCATTAATCGGAGATGATTAATAATTTTAAATTCCAGTTCGACTCTACCAATCACGGTACAGTCGACTGGACTTATGTAAAAACAATGGAAGACAAAATGTACCATGCACAATATATGGTAAAAAAGTCAGACCTTATTGTGCTAACAGAATTATCTGTGGAAGATAAAAAGCTTGTGCATCAAGAATTGTTTGACAGTTTTGCAGAAGAAAACCAGTTAGTTAGAGATCATAACAATAAAAAAGCACGCGAACGTCGTGCAAGGAGTAAAAATGGCTGATGATGACGATAACAACATAATTGATCTAGACGATCACAGACCTAAAAAAAGTTTTTCATTTAATGAGTTCTGGGATTATGTAATGCGTGAGCAATTAGAAAACATCCCAGAAAAGTTTAAAGAAATGGATGCAGAACAAGCATATAAAGAGCTTGGTATAGGCACTCCATATTTTATAACTATTTTATGGGGTGCTGACCCAAAAGGTCATAATCAAAAACCTATTACATATGTATTTTTTACTGAAGATGAACGTGAAGCATTTATAAATGGTATGCATGCTATGGATGGTTGGGAAACATACTCTGCTCACATACATGACTATCCTAAAACTTTCGATGTAACTGATTTTGACAACTGGAGCGAAGACGATGAGTAATTCATTCACAAAAGCTAGGTCTAGGCTTTTATTAGACAATCCTTTCTTTGGTACATTAGCTCTTAAGCTTTTGCCAAAAGAAGACCCATCACAACCAACTGGTTATACAGACGGTAAAGTGCTTGGTTACAATCCTAAATGGTTTGAGAAACTTAGTTCACAGCAACAAGTAGGTTTCATTGCGCACGAGATAATGCACATTGTTTACATGCATATATTTCGTAGAGAACAGCGTCATGCTAAAAAATGGAATGTAGCTGCAGACTATGTAATCAATTACAACTTAGTGCACGATTGCAAAATGGTGTTACCTGATGGTGTGTTAATTGATGAACAATACAAAGGGATGACCACTGAGCACGTATACAACTTGTTACCAGAACCAGAAGATGACGATGGTAATTCAATACCGTGGGACGACTTACCTGAGGACTTCGGTGGTTCAGGTGCAGTAAGAGATGGTACACCATCTAATGGATCATCGACCAAGGAACAACAAAAATGGACCATCGATATCAACCAAGCTTATGAAGCAGCTAAAATGGCTGGTAAGTTACCTGGTGGTTTATCCAAAGTTATTGACGAAATAGTTAAACCTAAAGTTAACTGGAAAGCAGTACTTACAAAGTTTCTTACAAGCACTGCTAAAAACGATTACTCATGGGTTAAACCAAACAGACGCTTCTTAGGTCAAGACATGTATTTACCTAGCCTTTACAGTGAGCGATTAGAATCTATTGTAGTTGCAGTAGACACATCTGGTTCTATTACTGACGAAGAGTTACAAATATTTGCTTCAGAAACCAGTGCAATACTAGCTTCTATGGACCCAGAAAAAATAGAATTTTTACAGTGTGACACTGAAATAAATCAGCATGACACTTACACACGCGAAAGCTTGCCTCTCAAAGTAGAGTTTAAAGGTAGAGGTGGTACTGACTTTGCACCTGTATGGGAATACATAGAAGAAAATCATCTAAATCCA
>MDTB01082034.1_pt1 | contig 11238 bp, 7 predicted proteins | sample 811161 | NCBI WGS metagenome assembly MDTB01 (sample SAMN05326650, study PRJNA326480) | marine metagenome | isolation source: seawater | place: Mediterranean Sea | collected 2009
AAATAAAAGATCCTAACGGAAGCATTGACAAAGCCGAGCTTGCCCGTGTAATATTTAAATCTTCCAACGATCGATCTTGGCTTGATCAACTCATTCACCCCAAGATTCGTAAGGGTTGGACCACTTTCATTGAAACCTCAGATAAATCTAAATTTGTCGTGGAGGTTCCTTTACTTTTTGAAAATAATCTTCATGCCCTATTTACAAAAACGATTTCTGTTCATGCATCTGCAACCATGCAAAACACTCGATTGCAAGAGAGGGGATTGTCGGATTCCGACATTCAAGCACGTTTAAAATCTCAAATGAAAACAACTGATAAAGCAAATCTTGCTGATATTGTAATACTAACGGATGGGAATCCAGAATTCGTAGATCAACAAATTAACCAATTTTTATCTCTTTTAAAATAATTTACTCTCACCCCTACCTCTCATGCCAACTAAAAAAACTACCAAGGCAACTGCGAAAAATAGTAAAGACTCAGGAGCAGATAATGCCCCCGAAGATAGTAATGTTGAACCAAGCTTAGCTAAAGAAACGCCATCAAGTCCATTGGCTAAGGATATTGACCCTGCTTCAACGCCGGAAACTGACCCCAAGGATAGCGGACAGCTCTTTTTTAGCACCGATGGATCAGAACCCGACAAAAAGGATACCAATCCATACGAAGAAAAGCCTGGTTCAAATGAGAACGAAAGGGGGGTAACCCTTAATCAATCTAGCCGAACCAATGTTGGGAAAGAGTCGATTGAGAAACCCAATCCTCATCAAAACCAATCTAAGCCTCAACATCCCAACCAGCAAAGACACGGTAATAAGAATTTCAAAAAACAAAATTGGCAGGACAATAAGAATCCGAAAAAGAAACCCCGGCCCAAATTTAAAAAGCCCAGGAAATTACCCTACGAAGATACTGAAAGTAAACCTTTGTTAATAGGAAATCTCCTTGAGTCTGAAGACCTGAAAACTGAAGGAGGCTTAACTGCATTAGCTGAAGAGTTTGCTGGATCCGATAACGATCCGATTAGCTTTAACGAACTTTATTTACTCGCTTTGCCCGAATTAAAGGAAAAAGTGGTAAGTTTACCACTTGAGATTGAAATGCCACCGGCACCGATCAGGGAAGAAATTTTCGACCTTCTTTTCGACACCTGTTTTAAGAAATTATACCCAATACAAGTTTCCGCTATTATTGAGGTGACTGAAGATGGTCATGGCTTTTTACTTCAGGAAAAAGATAATTATCGATTGAAAGCTCAGAGTCCTTTCGTACCCGAGCTTTTGGTTAAAAGGTTCGGACTTAAAACAGGTCACTTAATCAAGGGTTTTATTCGAGCAAAGATGGAAGACTCTAGCTGCCCGATTTTGATCCAAGTCGATAAAGTAATGGGAGGCGATCCAGAGGAGGCATCCAGAATTATGCCTTTTACTGAGTTGGTTCCTTATTATCCGTTGGACCGAATCTACTTGGAAACAAATGCAGATGCGGAATGGGATAATGTTTCGATGCGAGTGGTTGATCTTGTTTCCCCAATTGGTCTTGGGCAACGAGGTTTAATTGTTGCTCCTCCTCGGACTGGGAAGACCGTGCTGCAGCAGGCAATTGCCCGATCCCTCCGCGTGAATAACCCACAGGCTCATTTAATTGTTTTACTTGTTGACGAAAGACCAGAGGAGGTTACAGATTTTCGACGCCAAGTTCCTGATTCTGAAGTAATTGCATCCACTTTTGATGAGAGTGCGCAAAGCCATGTTCATGCAGCCGAAATTGTTATCGAAAAGGCACGCAGAATGGTTGAGTGCGGGCAGGATGTGGTAATTTTATTAGACTCGATAACCCGTCTTGCACGGGCTTACAATGCCACAATGCCAAATAGCGGGAAAATCTTAAGTGGTGGAGTGGAGGCGACTGCCCTGCAACGACCGAAGAGGTTTTTTGGGTCCGCCCGCAATATTGAGGGTGGAGGAAGTCTTACCATTCTCGGCACCGCTTTGGTTGAAACAGGAAGTAAAATGGACGAGGTCATTTTTGAAGAATTTAAAGGCACGGGTAACATGGAACTTCATTTGGATCGGGAACTTTCAAATAAACGAATTTTCCCAGCGTTAGATTTCGAAAAAAGTGGTACCAGAAAGGAAGAGCTTTTGTATCACCCAGATGAGTTGAATAAGATATACTCTCTTCGTCGTTCTCTCAAAGGTGTCCCTCCAGTGGAAGCTATGGAAATGTTCATTCAGCGAGTTCGCAAAACAAAAAATAATCCTGAGTTTTTGATGGGCTTGGGCAGGTAAATTTCTTTGATCCAGTAAAAATATTCTTTTATCCTTTCTTTTATCTGATTTTTAGTACTTATCATAACCAATGAACCCTACTGACGAATTTATCCTAGATGCATTTAAGCAACAGGGGATTTTGTCTGATGAAGCACTCGCTGAAATAACCGCTGAGGTTGAGTCGCAGGGTAATGGTTTAATTGGTGGCAAGGAGGTTGCCATTATGAACGGGGTGCTCGAAAAGACTGGAATGCCGGAAGATGAAGTCGTAAACTTTTTGGCGGGTGAACTCAACATGGATGCGGTTGATTTATCGACCTTAAATCCCACTGAAGAGGTAATAAGTATTCTAACCCCAGAGTGGGCGAGGAAATACGAGGCATTCCCCATTGGGGCAACTGGTTCAGAAATCGAGATTGTTTTCGGCAATCCTTTGGATCAGGATGGGTATGATAATTTAACCCACCTTTTGGGTAAAATGATCAACCCCAAAGTTGCATACCGGGGAACTGTTTTGGCAGCTATCGATGAAGCTTACGGAGCAGCTGAAGATAGAAAAATGGAGGATTTCTTTGGGAATGCCGGAAGTGACGATATTGAAATCGGTGATGGTGTAAAGCCCGAGGATGTAAGTGAGGAAGATGCTCCTATAATAAAATATGTACACTCCGTAATCAAAGATGCATTGGATTCACGAGCATCGGATATACATATGGAGCCCTTAGAGAAGAAATTCAGAATCCGATTTCGAATTGATGGTAAATTACGGGAGCAACAAGATCCTCCAAAGCGATTGCAGCCATCGATTATTTCCCGGACAAAATTAATGGCAAATGTGAGTCTTGCTGAAAAACGCGTGCCTTTGGATGGTCGTATCAATGTCAAGGTGGGGGAGAAATCCATTGATTTACGGGTTTCCACTTTGCCAACTGTTCATGGTGAAAGTATTGTCATGCGGATTTTGGATAAAGAGAGTCTCAGTCTGGGTCTTCCACAGTTGGGTTTCTTTTCGGATGATCAGACCACTTTCGAAAGTGTTATAGGTTTGCCCGACGGAATTTTCTTGGTGACCGGACCAACCGGTTCGGGTAAATCAACAACACTCTATTCGGCACTTAATGTAATAAATACCCCGGACAGGAAAATTATTACGGTTGAAGATCCGGTTGAGTATGAAGTTGCGGGAATAAATCAGGTTCAGGTTAGAACGGAGGTGGGTATGACCTTTTCTGCTGCTCTTCGCTCCATGCTTCGTCAGGCTCCAAATATTGTTATGGTGGGAGAGATTCGGGACTTGGAGACAGCAGAGATCGCAATTAATGCATCGCTCACCGGGCACATGGTTTTTAGTACTTTGCACACCAATGATGCGCCAAGTTCTGTTTCTCGATTAATCGATATGGGGGTAAAGCCGTTTCTGGTTTCTGCATCGCTGCGAGCCGCCTTGGCTCAAAGATTAGTCCGTTCAATCTGTCAGAATTGCAAGGAACCCTACACGCCGAGTGCTAATGAATTAAGTATTTTGGGGGTTTCTGAAGAGCAGGCAAGCAGTGCCACATTTATGCATGGAGCTGGTTGCGATAAGTGTGGGGATAGTGGTTTCCGAGGCAGAAAAGGAGTATTTGAAATTTTTGTGGTAAACCAGGAGATTGAGGAAATGATTTACCACAATGTTAGTATTGTGGAATTACGTAAAAAATCACGCGAAATGGGAATGCGTACCATGAGGGAAGACGGATTTCGGAAAGTCTTGGCAGGAGTTACAACATTGGATGAAGTGCTTATGGTTACGACTGCCGAGGATTGAATAAAACGATGCTTTTCTTAGATTACAATTCAAGTATCCGTGATATTTTCAAGCAGGTGGAAGGTGTTTCCCAGCATGGATTAGATGAACTTTTTGACGAAGAGGTTATTGCTGGCAATAAATCTTATTCCGAGGTGGTTATTTCTGCCGGGTTAGCTTCAAGAGAAGATATTCTAGGTCTTGTTGCTGAGTATCTTGGGTATGAGCTTCAAATTGGAGAAGTCGATGAAATTGACCCTGAGGTTATTTCATCAATTAAGCCCGATATGGCCCGTCAGTACGGTATCGTTCCCTTATACTTGTCTGAAGGGGGGATTCATTTTCTTGCTGCTGATCCTTTTAATTCAGCAATCATTGATGACCTGACTTTTGCCCTGAATCTTGAGATTCAATTGATTGTGGCAGAACCGGATTATGTTAACCAACTAATGGACCATTATTATCCAACTGAAGAAAATTCTTTGGATGATTTGCTTGGAGAAGTTGGACTCGAGAATTTTGAAGGTTTAGATGAGACCAAGGAAAACGAATTAAGTGATGCTGCGAATGAAACCCCAATTATTCGTTTTGTGAATCTTGTTATGCAGCAGGCAATCAGAGCACAGGCTTCAGATATTCATTTTGAGCCTTTTGAAAATGAGTTTAGGATACGTTACCGGGTGGATGGAGCTCTGTATGAAATGTCCCCGCCTCCTAAGAGCCTGGCACTCCCTGTTATTTCCCGAATTAAAGTTATTGCCGATTTGAATATCGCTGAGCATCGGATTCCGCAGGATGGAAGAATTAAAATGACAATCGAGGGCAGGGCAGTTGATTTACGTGTTTCCACCCTACCCACGCAATTTGGGGAGAGTGTTGTGTTGCGTGTACTCGATAAGTCTGCGGTCAATTTAGATTTGGATAATTTGGGATTACCCGAAAATGTGAAGACGGGTATCCGAGATGCGGTTCGCCGACCAAATGGAATTTTTATTGTCACCGGGCCGACTGGATCGGGAAAAACAACCACTCTATACAGTGCACTGAAAGAGGTGAACAATATGGATACTAAGCTGCTTACAGCTGAAGATCCTGTGGAGTATGAATTAGAAGGCATTATGCAGGTTCCGGTTAACCACCAGGTAGGCTTGGACTTTTCGAGAGCATTGCGTGCTTTCCTTCGTCAGGACCCGGACAAAATTATGGTTGGGGAAATTCGCGATATTGAAACCGCGAGAATTGCAGTACAGGCTTCCCTTACCGGACATGTCGTGCTAAGTACTCTACATACGAATGATGCACCGGGTGCAGTAACTCGATTAATAGATATGGGGCTCGAGCCTTTTCTTCTTTCTGCATCCCTGGAGTTTGTTTTGGCCCAGCGATTGGTCCGTAAAATTTGCTCGGGTTGCAAGGAGGAATTTGAACCAAAGAAAGAAGTATTCCAGAACCTTGGTCTTAATCCCAACGAATTGGGGGATCGAAAGTTTTATTTTGGGGCAGGGTGCGCCGAATGTAACCAGTCTGGTTACCGTGGTCGAACCGGTCTTTTCGAGATGATTAAAGTAACCGATGTTTTTCGGGAAATGATTAACTCAGGAGCAGCCACCCTTGTTCTTAAGCAAAATGCGATCGAACAGGGTATGAGAACTTTACGTGAGGATGGAATTCGCTCAATTTTTGATGGGGAGAGTACTGTGGACGAAGTCTTGAAATATACCTAAAATCATTTAAATATTAAAGCCATGCCAATTTATCAATTTAACGGAACAGATCAGACAGGGGCACCATCGCAGGGTACTTTCGAGGCTCCTAATGAGGAGCAGGCACTTGCTCAATTGGCTCAGTATGGAATAAATGTCACACAGGTTGTACCTATGGACGCACCTAGTCCATCGCCCAGTCCTTCTCCTCCACAAGAACCTGGGGCAGACGCAAAGCCGGAAAAAGCAAAAAAAACAGGAAAGGCTGAAAAGAAGGAAAAAACGACCAAGCCTAAGAAGAAAAAAAGTGGCTTACTTGCATTTGAAATAGGGGGAGGACCCACAACTGAAGATATATCAATTTTCACCCGTCAAATGTCCACTCTTGTCCATGCAGGTTTACCACTTTTAAGAAGTATGGAGGTTATGATAAAGCAGCAGGAAAAGAAGCCAAAGTTTAAAGCCATTCTTCAGGATATTTCCGAGAAGGTTTCCTCAGGGGGTAATTTGTCTGACGGTTTGTCTGGCTATCCCAAAATTTTCGATAACCTTTATGTTAATATGGTCAAAGCTGGTGAAGCCGGTGGAGTATTGGAACTTGTTCTTGATCGTTTGGCTCAATTTCAGGAAAAAAATATCAGAACGATTAAAAAGGTTAAATCAGCCATGATTTACCCGAGTGTGATTATGTTTGTTGCTGTGGGTATTGTGACTCTTCTTATGATGGTTGTTGTTCCTCAGTTTCAAACAATTTTTGAACAAATGCTAAGAGGTGCTCCATTACCCGGACCAACTCAAATTGTTATTAACATAAGTGAATTATTCTCGACTCATCCAGTTCTTGTACTGGGCGGAATGATTGGAACTGTTGGGGGATTAATATTATTTAAAAAAACCAAGCCAGGTGCGAAAGTTTTTGATTGGCTAGGGTTAAATGTTCCTGCGGTTAAGGATGTAGTGGGTAAGTCTAATATTTCCCGAATAACCCGTACCTTTGGTACATTGCTGAGTAGTGGCGTGCCTATTTTACAGGCTTTGCAAATTACCCGTGATACTCTATCTAACGGGCTTTTCGTTAAAGCTATGGCCAACGTGCACGATTCAGTACGGGACGGAGAAGCCATGGCTGTGCAAATGGAGAGAGAACCAGTTTTCCCGACGATGGTTACGAGTATGGTTGAGATTGGTGAGGAAACAGGAGAATTGCCTGATATGCTTACTAGAATTGCAGATAATTACGATGAAGATGTGGATAATGCAGTAGCGGGCATGACTTCTTTGATTGAGCCTGTAATGATTGTATTTCTAGCTGTTGCGGTTGGATTCATAGTGATTGCTTTGTTTTTACCTATTGTAGCAATTATCGAGACAATAGGTAAATAGTCGGAGTTACTTGCTCTCTTGCATATTGACCTTTTGCCAGTTTTTTGCGGATTCAGGGTCAATTCTGTTCCATGCATTCAATGCTTTGTTTAAGGCTTTTTGTTTTGTTTCAGGATCCACAATTGAATTTGCCCATCCAGTTGCACCTTCTGGGTCTCGGGTGGAGATTCGGTTGACAAACTCGCTTACAACCGGATCCATTTTAGCCGATGCTGGAAAAGTGTTAAGCCACTCTGCTGTGGCGACCGGATCTGTTAAAGCCCATCTTGAGGTAAGTTGATGAATGCCATGGAAGCGTTTCTCGTTCTCTCGGATTTCACTAACCCATTGAGAGGCACGAGCAGGATCTTTAGGCACCCATTGGGTGAGTAAATTATCCATTATTCGAAAAGATGCTTTATCATCTTTCATTGCTTCTACCCATCTGGCTGTTGCCTCGATATCTTGTCTTGCCAACTTTGCACCTATTTGTCCGAGTATGGTTTCTCGCATTCTTTCGTCCGACTTTGGGAATTGATTTGCCCATGCGATAGCTTTTTCGACTCCTATCTCGGAGAATTTTTGAGCGAGAAATGTGGACGCTTGCCACCGTGCATTTCCTTCTGGTAAATCTTTAAATACTTCATCTGCTCTTTCTAAATCTTTCTCGGCAAGTCCTTTTATAACTCCGAAGAGAAGCGATGAACCGACTCCTGAGTCATCCGTACTGTTTGTCTGCGCCCATGCAATAGCTTCATCCGGGTTGCGATTTGCCCAACCAGCAAGTATTTCAGAAACACCAAAGCGCCTTTCGCTTTTTGGGTCTAAGGATTCATTCGCATACGCCAATGCTGAGATTGGGTCAATAGTTGACCAACTTCTCATGAGCAGTTTCATTTCCAAATGCCTTCCGTATCCTTTCGGGAGGGCTTCAAAAGCACTGACAACATCTGTTACATTACCCTTGTCCATCGCCCTCACCGCGTCCAGAAATGCACCAAGTCTTTCAATAATGTCTCCACCTTCCATTATTCTGACTAAGTTGGGTGGAAGTTCAGGTGTGGAAAAATTGGGCATGATATCGCGTTCAGAGAAGTGCTTTAGATTTTCTTCGACTATTTTAAAAGACTGATTTTTAGCAGTGTTTTGGTTTTGCGTTTGATTATTACTGACTACAACATTTTGTCCTTTTTCCTCTGAATTGGAGCCTAGTTTAAGTCCTAGGTAAAAGACTGAAGCGATTGAAATTACCCATGGCAATCCGACTTTCACAAAAGTATTCATCCATGAGAACTTAATTTCCTGTATAAAAAAGTGCAAGTAACAAGCGAAGTTCCCAAATTATATGAATTTTATTAATTATAATAATTTATAAAATTGTATTATTAATATTATTCATTATTTAATTATTTAACATTGGATAAAATAAATTTATTTTCAATATGTATTGACGTTTGGCGCAGATTTAGCATTAATAGTGATTGCTTATCACAAGCAACAAACTATAACACAAACAAATATATGAAAAATAAATTATTATCACTAGCAAGTTTACTTGCGGTATTCAATGTAAATGCAATTGAAATCGGTCCAACGGGCAGCGGGGTTGAGTTATCTGGATTTGTCGATGTTGCAGGTTCAAAACAAGGAACTGATACTGAGACTACAACAGCACAAGTTGAGCTTAACTTCAGTTACTCAACCGGTCCGGTTTCAGCTATGGTCGGTCTTGATTTTGGTGAAGGTTCTGTTTATGGAGCTTCTGACAATCTTGAGGAAGCTTATGTAACTTATGATTTCGGATCTGGTTTTAGTGTAACTGGAGGGAAAATGTTATCTTATATGGGATTTGAAGCTTTTGATCCAACTAACATGTATCAATTCAGCTACGCTTATGACATCAATGGTGCACAGGATATATATGACGCACACGATTATGGTGCATCTATTGACTATGGAACAGACTCCTTTAGTGTTGGCGTATGGTCCAGCTTAGAAAATGATGCAGGTTATGAGTTGGCACTTGCATTCACCGGAATCGAAAACTTCACAGCAAAGGCTATTTGGTCAGATTTCTCTGACCAAGGTTACGAAAAATCAACATTTTGGGTCAGTTACACATTGGACAAATTGTTGCTTGCTGCAGAGGTAGCAGAAAATGATCAGTTAACATCTGGCTCTGATGTTGATGGTATGCTTGTCATGGCAAATTACGCTGTATCAGACAAAATTGGTTTAACTCTTCGCTACTCCGAGACTGAGTATACAGCTTTCAATTCTGGCACAGTTAGTTACGATGGCAGCAAGATTACGGTTTCTCCAAGTTATATCTTCACCGATAACTTTTCTGGTTTAGTCGAATTCAGCTCGTATGACACCGACACAGGAACTGAGAAGGATGATCTTATAGCAGCTGAGTTTATTTATACTTTCTAAAACTTTTCAGTCTAGATCGTTTGTTTGACGGGTGGAGTATATGCTCCACCCGTTTTTTTTGTTTTTATTTAAAATTAAATACATGAATTTATTTCATTATAATAATGAATTTATAATTATTATTTAATATATTATCTTTTTTTTTAAAGATGCAAACTTGGCGCAGAAAATGGATATAGCTTTACAAACCCCTTGATAAAACTATTTTCACGGGAAAATTATAATTATAAAACAAAAAATTAATGAAAAAAAGTATACCTAAACTATTGTTAGTCGCACTGACAGGACTAACATTTTCCTTCTCGAGTTTATTTGCTGTCAAAATCGGTGTTTTACATTCTTTGAGTGGCACAATGGCTATATCGGAGACTTCGCTCAGAGATGTTGTCATGATGGCAGTGGAAGAAATTAACGAATCAGGTGGTGTATTGGGCGAACAGATTGAAGCCGTAGTGGTAGACCCAGCTTCAGATTGGCCATTATTTGCTGAAAAAGCTAAACAGTTGATTACTGAAGATAAAGTAGCAGTTACATTTGGGTGCTGGACATCAGTTAGCCGTAAGTCTTGCCTTCCTGTTTTCGAGGAAAACAATGCCTTACTTTTCTACCCGGTTCAATATGAGGGTGAAGAGCAATCATTGAATGTATTCTACACCGCTGCATCACCCAATCAACAATTGGTTCCTGCGGCTAAATACATGGCAGAGGAGATGGGATGTAAGAAATTCTATCTATTAGGTACTGATTATGTTTTTCCCAGAACGGCAAATAAAGTACTAAAAGCATACTTGAAAGCTCAAGGTGTACCCGATGAGAATGTAATGGAGGAATATACTCCTTTTCACCATCAGGACTACCAAACCATTGTTGCCAAAGTTAAGGAATTTGCCGCAACTGGAGATGCTTGCATCCTATCGACTATAAATGGAGACAGTAATGTTCCTTTTTACAAAGAATTCGCCAACCAAGGTTTAACTTCAGACGATTGCCCAATCATGGCATTCTCGGTTTCTGAAGACGAACTTCGTGCGATGGATGTTCCTCCACTTGTTGGTCACTTAGCCGCTTGGAATTATTTTCAAAGTGTTAAAAGTGCTGAAAATGCCGCTTTTGTAAAAAGCTTCAAGAAGTATTGCGTAAAAGCTGGATTGCCTGGAGGTGCAAAACGCGTAACTTGCGATCCGATTGAGGCTGCTTACTTCGGAGTTTATGTATGGAAGGCTGCAGTCGAAAAGTGCGGATCCTTTGATGTCGATAAAGTAAGGAAAGCAGTTTACGGCTTAGAGTTTGATGCACCTGGCGGTAAAAAGTCAATGCATCCAACCAACCAGCATACACTTAAACCAGTCTATGTGGGGGAAATCCTTAAAAACGGAATGTTTAAGATCGTTTATGCAAGTGATGGCTTAGTTTCACCTGATTCTTACAGTTCTTATCTGTGGCCCGATGGTAATTATCCTAAACCTACCGGTGGACCAAATGGCGATGGTTCTCTGTAAAATTTGCCTTTTATAAACTAAAATTTTAGCGGGTTCGGTGAGAGATCCGAGCCCGCTTTCTTTTGTTTTTAAATATTATTTTGAATCAATTCCATTCAGTTATTCTATTTGTTTTCCTCATCCTTACCTGCTTGGGTAATTTGTTTGGGCAAGCCAGTGAACAAAAGATCAATGA
>MDTB01122182.1_pt1 | contig 11238 bp, 11 predicted proteins | sample 811161 | NCBI WGS metagenome assembly MDTB01 (sample SAMN05326650, study PRJNA326480) | marine metagenome | isolation source: seawater | place: Mediterranean Sea | collected 2009
GACCAGTACTAATAGCTCAATTGGCTTGATTTATGCACTGAAAAAAATTTTTAAAAAAATAAATTATAATATTGATCAAAAATCTTTGAATGTTTATGTATTTGCCTTAGTCTATAAATTCGATTTGAAAAATGGAAAAAAGAATTATTGCTTTAATACCCGCTAAATACAATTCGAAATCAATCAAAAAAAAAAATTTTCAAAAAATAAATAAAAAAACTTTAGTAGAAATAGCTATTGATCAATCAAAAAGAGTAAAATTAATTGATCAAATTTTCTTAAATAGTGAAAATATAAAAATAAAAAAAATTGCTGAACAAAAAAAAATAAAATTTTTTTTAAGAGATCAAAATTTATCAAAATTTAACACTAGGAGTGAATTTGTAATAAGTGATTTTATTAAAAAACAAAAATTAAATGATGATGATATTATTGTTTACCTTCAGCCGACTTCTCCTTTTAGAACTGCAAAACATATAAATGAAAGCCTTAAGAAATTTATGCAAAAACCAAATTTAAGTTTAATAAGTGTTAAAAAAAATAACCTTACTATATTTAAATCTGTAAAAAAAATTTCAAACTTTATGAAGCCAATTTTTTCAGAAAAACTCTTAAGTAAAAATAGACAGTCTTTTCCAGATACATTTTTGCCAAACGGAGCTATTTATATTTTTAAAATTAAAGAATTTAAAAAAAAAAAAATATTCCAGCTCATAAATTCCAGCCCTATATTATGAATAATATTGAAAGCTTGGACATTGATAATTTGGAAGACCTTAAGTATGCGAGAAAATTGAGTATCGCATGAAAGGATTTAGAATTGGAAATAGATTAATAGGTGGAGACTCGGATCCTGTTGTTATAGCTGAGATAGGTATAAATCATAATGGTTCGATTGATTTAGCAATACATCTCGCTGACAAAGCAATTAATTCTGGCGCAGAAATTATTAAACATCAAACACATGTTGTAGAGGACGAAATGTCATTAGAGGCCAAAAATATTAAACCTGGGAATTCAAATTTAGATATTTTTAGTATTATTAATGGTTCAATTTTAAATGAAGACGAGGAAAAAAAACTAATGAATTATATTATTCAAAAAAAAAAAATATTTATCAGCTCTCCTTTTAGCAAAAAGGCTGTTGATCGATTAGAAAAGTTTAAAGTACCAGCATATAAAATTGGATCAGGTGAATGTAACAATCTACCATTTGTAGAATATGTAGCTAAAAGGAAAAAACCAATTATTTTGAGCACAGGAATGAACAGTATAAATCAGATAAAAAAGTCTGTTAAATTATTTAGAAAGTACAAAACTCCTTACGCACTGTTACATTGCACTAATGTTTATCCAACGCCTTACAATTTAGTCAGATTAGAATGTATAACTCAATTAAAAAAAACATTTAATGATGCAGTTATTGGCTTATCAGATCATACTATTAGCAATTACACATGCTTAGCCTCAGTTGCTTTAGGCGCTAAAATTTTAGAAAGACATTTTATTGATAAAAAATCACGGAAGGGACCTGATGTTGTATGTTCAATGAATCCATCTGAATTAAAAAACTTGATTAAAGGATCCAAAATTATTTTTAGTGCTTTAAAAGGAAAAAAAGAACTTATCAAAGAAGAAGTAGTTACAGCTAGGTTTGCTTTTGGCTCAGTAGTTTCAACAAAAAAAATACTTAAAGGTGAAAAGTTTTCATCTAAAAACATATTTACCAGAAGACCGGGCACAGGTTTTTTTTCGGGCGAAGATTATAATAATTTGTTGGGTAAAAAAGCTAAAAATAATATTGAAAGTGGTAAGCAATTAAAAAAAACTGATGTCTAAAAAAATATTCTTTGTAACTGGCACAAGAGCTGATTATGGAAAAATTAAATCTATAATCCAATCGCTAGAAAAAAAGTATGAGGTATTCATTTTTGTAACAGGCATGCACTTATTAAAAAAATATGGCAATACATATATAATCATTGAAAGAGAATGTAAAAATTCAAAAATAATTAAATTTTCAAACCAGAATGGTAATGAAGATTTAGATCAAATAATTTCTAAAACTATATTTGGTGTTTCTAAAACTATAAAGAAAATTAATCCAGATTTAGTAATTGTTCATGGCGATAGAGTTGAGTCTTTTGCAACAGCGACAGCAGCATCAGTTAATAACTTTTTAGTCGCCCATATTGAAGGAGGTGAATTATCAGGTACGATAGACGAACATCTCAGACACGCTATATCAAAATTATCTCATATTCATTTTGTATCTAATACAAAAGCAAAAAAAAGATTAAAACTTATGGGAGAAATTCCATCTAACGTATACATAACAGGATCACCTGATTATGATATAATGAAGTCAAATTTTCTTCCAAAACTTAATATCGTTAAAGGAAAATATAATATAAATTTTGATAGATTTGCAATTTTGATTTATCACTCTGTAACAACCGATTTAAAGAATTTGTATAAAAATGCAAAAGTTTTATTTCAATCAGTATCAAAATCAAAAATAAATTATATTATTATATTTCCAAACAATGATCCAGGATCAAATATAATTATAGATTTAATACAAAAATATTTTACTAAATCAAAAAGTTTTAAAGTTCTAAGATCAATGAGATTTGAATATTTTCTAACAACGTTGAAAAATTCCTTATTTATTATTGGAAATTCAAGCGCCGGTATAAAAGAAGCTCCTTTTTTTGGAACTCAAACTATAAATATTGGAACTAGACAAAATAATAGAGCCAAACTGAAAAGTATAATTAACGTAAAAAATAAAAAAAATGAAATATTAAAAGCAATTGAAAAAGTAAAAAGTAAAAAGTTTAGAAAAACCTTCCACTTTGGTTATGGAAATTCTTCGGAAAAAATACAGAAAATACTCTCAAAAAAAAATTTTTGGAAAACACCTATACAAAAAAATTTTAATTCTATAGATTAATTTATCTATGATTTATGATATTTCTATTGTTGGTGATGGAGTTGTTGGATGCTTAACAACTCTTTATCTATCAGACAATTACCCAAAAAAAAAAATACTTTTTTTCAGCCCCAATAAATTTGGAGGGGCTTCACGAGCTGCAGGAGCTATGTTGAATGTTTTTGGTGAGGTTGATTATGGTTTTGAATTTGATGATTATCAAAAAAAAAAAAATTATACTTGGTATAGAAGCTCAAAAAAACTGGGAATTAATTTTTAAAAAATATCCATCACTTAAAAAATCTAAAACTGCTAATGATACGATAGTATATTGTAAAAAGAACTCCACTGACTTAGAAAAAAATTGTTTCAAAGAAATAAAAAATTATCAAAATAAATTCAAAAGAAATTTTCAAGATTTTTCAAAAATTAAAACTATTGCCAAAAATCTGAAAGTTAATGCTTTATATACATTTATAAAAGGAGAAGGAGCTATAGATACTAGAATTTTTTTTAAAAATATTTTGATGTTATTAAAAAGAAAAAAAAATATAACTTTTATTGATTCTGAAGTAAAAAAAATATTATCCAAAAATAAAGCTTTCCAATTATCAACAAAAAATAAAAATTTCAAGTCTTCGAAAGTTGTAATAGCATGTGGTGCATTCTCAAAAAATATATTAGGCTATCTAGCCAAAGATATACAAAAAAATTATTTTGGAATTGGAACAGCCTTAGAAATCAAAAGTAATAATTTAAATAATATAATTCCAAAAAATACTGTTTTGAGAACACCTAATAGAGGTAGTACTTGTGGGATACACTTAGTACCTAGAAAAGAGGGTGAATTTTATTTGGGAGCTGGAAGTAATATTTCAAATGATCCAATATTATTTCCTAGGCTAGGTACTGTTGAATATTTAATAACTTCATTTAAAAATGAAATTTCAAAAGATTTTGATAAAAGTCTTGTAAAACCTGTAATAGGATACAGACCAATGTCAATGGATGGCAAACCATTAATTGGTCCACTTAAAAATAATAAAAATATTTTCTTTGTAAGTGGCACTAAAAGAGATGGTCTTACATATTCACCCATTATAGCTAAAAGTATTTCTGCATGGTTGAATGGTGAAAGTTTAGAAAATGATTACTTTTACGATTGGTCTCCAGATAGAGAACCTATCTCATATGGTGATACCGAATTTGCTATAAAAGCTTATGTTTCTAATAAAATTGCTGGGTTAATTGAGCACGAAATTTTAAAAAAGTCTGTTCATAAAGTTAAAAGAGAACTCGAAGACGAAGCATATAAATTTCATAAGCAAAAAATCATGAAATTTAATTTAACCAAAAATTTTGGTATTCATCCAGAAGTACTAAATATTAATTAATGAAAATTGAATTTTTCTATTTAAATAATAAAGTTTTTATTATTTTTTATAAAATTTTCACCAACATTTATTTCAATATTCTTATGAAATTTTTTAAGAAGAGGATATTTATTTAAATTCTCTTTAAATTTAAATCTAAATTCTAAATTTTCTTGATTAATAACTTTATCTTCCAAATTATTACTTTCAATTTTTTTTAAAGCCTCAAATACCACATCATATATTTCAGTTTCACTATTCTCGATTATATCAAAATCATTGAAATTATATTTTGAAAAAATATTTTTATTACTAGATCCTTTGTATCTACTATCTTTTGTTGCATTTAAAAGTTCAGGACCAAAATCTGCACTTAATAATTCAAAGTACTCAGATAATGAAATATTTTTGTTCCTTTTTTTATCAAAAATTTTTTTAAATATTACAAATAAATTTCTAGACCAAGAGTGTATATCTGTAATAGGTATTTGATTTGTAATTATTGAGGGTTTTTTGAATATGAATTCAGCAGGTGTAGATCCTCCACTAAATGAACCAATATATAAAATACATTTTGATATGATATATGTTTCTAGTAAATCCGTTCGGTATCCATCACTATATAAATCTATATATTTATTATTAAGAAGATTTAACTTTTTTTTGTGATTTAAACCAGTTCTTATGACTTTATATCCTTTATTAATCAGTTCTTTTACAACCATTAAGTAATTATTTATATCTACGTTCTGGGTCTTGTATGAGAAATCGTTATGTGGATATAATTCTTTTAAGTAATTACTATCTCTTAAATTTAAAACTATTATTTTATCAGATTCAGATAAAGATAAACCTTTCATTTGCTCTTTACATAATTCTAAATCACTTTTTTGAAATTTTAGCAACGGGGCATTTATCTTATTAGAGTCGTAAATATTTCTGTGCTCAAATATTACTCTTCTATCTAGATAATCAGCTCTATAATTAACAAATAATTTATTTCCTCCAGGGATTAATTTATTTATTTTTAAAATAGGGTAAAAATTATGTGAAAGAAAGTTTAGTTCTTTACTAAACATTTTTTCAATTTGTATATTAGAGATTATTTTATCATGAATAAAAAATTCTATAGAATTTTTCTTTGATATTTTATTTCTCTTATTCTCCAAATATAAAGAATTTATACCAACGAAATGTCCCAATCTTCCTGAATGAGAATGGTCAAATTTTATAGGATAAAATAAATTAGCAAATCTTAAAATTATGACAATAAAAAAGGATACTATATATCTTACTATTTTAAGTAATAATTTTAATAAACTCATTCAAGATTTCAATAATTTCTACTTGAGTTTTAATTTTATAAGTTTCTTTATGTTAAAATAATTTAAATTTTCAAAGCTATCTTTAAGTTTATTTTTTTGAAATTCATTTATCAACTCATTAATGGCATCTTCAATTGTTTTTCTAGGTCGAAAATTAAGAACTTTTTTTATCTTATCCGAGTTTACATGATAGGATCTTAAATCGTTTGATTTTTCTTTTTTAATACTTATTTTTTTTTTTGTTTTTTTTTCTATAATCTTCTTTACTTTATTAGCTATTTGGTTGATTGAATAATTTTCAAATCCACAGTTAAATATCTCTCCATTATATTTACTAATTTTTATTTTGCATAGTTTAATGTATAATCTAACCATATCATCTATATGAGTATTTGGCCTTTTTTGAGATCCGCCAAATACTTTTATAAAATTCTTATTATAAGCAAAATTAGTTAAAATATTTACAGTCAAATCAAATCGCATTTTTGGGCTTACACCACATACTGTAGCCGGTCTAATGATTATACCTTCAAAAATATTTTTTTTTATAGATTTTAAAAATATTTTTTCACATGCAGCCTTATATTTATTATATGCTGTCATTGGTTTAAGAGGATGGTCCTCAGTTACCTTTGGTTTTTTAGAGAAACCATAAACCGAACATGTGGATGCAAATATAAATTTGTAAATTTTATTTTTACTTAATATATTCATTAGTCCTCTAAAAGAGTCAAAATTAATTTTTTTTGATAACTTGCTGTCTAACTCAAAACTTGGATCATTTGATAAACACGCTAAATGAATGATTGTATCAGGATTGTATTTAATTAAAGTTTTTTCTAATTTATCTAAATTCCTTATATCTCCCTTAACATGAAAAAATTTTTTATTTTTCTTAGGTAGATGCTTGTTTCCAAATAAATCCAGATCGTAATTTACCACATGAAATTTATTTTTTAATAGTTCTAAGATTAATTTACTTCCAACATAACCTGAACCACCAATCACAAGAATTTTCTTTGATACCATTTAGGTACTCATATATCTTTTTGTTTAAAAAACAATTGTTTTTTGAATAATACTTTTGTATTTACCAAACAGAACATAATTATTTATTTATGATAAATTATAAAAAACATAAATTATTTGAATGATTGAAAAATACTTCTTTAAAAATTTTTTTAATAGGAAATCTTCAAGAAAGAAAATTCTAGAAAAATTTAATGCAAGAAAATTGAATAAGATTTTTTTATCAAGTTATAAAAAATTTGGCAAAAGTTATTTTGATAATGATAAAATAGGAATAGGTTATGGCTCATATAAGTATGATGGTAGATTCAAAAAGAACGCCAAAAAACTAATAAATTTTTTCAAGCTTAAAAGAGGTAATAAAGTTCTAGAAATTGGTTGTGCTAAAGGTTATTTTTTAGTCGAATTTTTTAAACTTGGAATGAATGTATTAGGAATTGACAAAAGTACTTATGCAAAAAAAAATTCTCACCCTCTTATAAAAAAATATATAAAAAATTATGACATTGAAAAAAAATTAAATTTTAAAAAAAATAATTTTGATTTTGTATTTTGTAAAGAAGTATTCCCACATATATCTCCGTCAAATATTAAAAAAATTATAAAAGAGATTCAAAGACTTGTAAAAAATCCTAAAAATATTTATTTAGAAATTCAAACTTTTGAAAAAAAAAAGATTTAAATTTATTTAAAAAATGGGATTTAACCCATAAATCTTGTTATACAAGAACTGAGTGGTTAAAAATTCTTAAAAAAAACAATTTTAGTGGATATATTTCCTTTAAAAATTTATTTTAGCTTTGAAAATGAATAATAAAATTAATTATGTAAATCTTGGTAAACAGAGTACCCCATATATAAAAATATATCAAAAAGCTTTAAATTTATTTATGAAGAAAGGTCAATATATTTTAGGTGACCATGTAAAACTTTTTGAAAAAAATTTTTCAAAATATATAGGTACTAAATATGCAGTTGGAGTAGGTAGTGGAACAGATGCGTTGTATCTATCTTTAAAATACTTAAATTTAAAAAAAACTGATGAAGTTATAACTGTCTCTAATTCTTATTTATCAACAGTATCTTCAATTCATTTGGCTGGGGCAAAACCAGTGTTAGTTGATGTAGATTATGAAACTTATAACATTGACTTTGACAAAATCGAAAAAAAAATAACAAAGAATACCAAAGTTATTATTCCTGTTCACTTATGTGGTACGCCAGCCAATATGCTAAGGATTTTAAAAATTTCACGAAAATATAATTTAAAAATTATAGAGGACTGTGCACAAGCAGCAGGTGCAGAAATAGCTAAGAGAAAAGTAGGATCTTTTGGCTTTTCAGGTTGTTTTAGTTTTCATCCGCTTAAAAACTTAAATGCTTTAGGAGATGGGGGCATGATAGTGACTAATAACAATAAATTTTACAAATGGGTTTTGAGAGCTAGAAATAATGGTCATCCAGATAGAGACCATTGTGATTTTTGGCCTCACAATATGAGATTGGATGCAATTCATGCTTTATTTTTAGATATAAAGCTTAAAAATTACGAAAAACTTATCCAAAGAAGAAATCAAAATGTAAAACTTTTTAAACAAAAACTAGATGGAGAAATTAAATACCAAAAAATAGGTAAAAAATACAGATCTGTCTATCAAACTTTTATAATTAAGGTAAAAAAAAGAGATAAACTTTTAACTTATCTAAAAAAAAATAATGTAGAAGCTAAAATTCACTATCCAATTCCTATACATAAGTTAAAAGCATTTAAGAAAACTAATAAATTGGTTAAACTTCCAATTACTGAACAATTATCTAAAGAAATACTTACTTTGCCTGCCATGGAGTATGTTAATAAAAAGCAAATAAAATTTATTAGCTCATTAATTTCAGATTTTTACAAAAAATATTAATGCTTCATATTAAATTGAACATTGATTTTCAATTACTTTTCTGAAAGATTGTAATTAGATTAATCAAATTTACATATTAAATGTATAAAAACAATAACTTTATAAAAAAATATTTTAATGAAGTAGAATTAATATCAAAAAAAATTGATATCGAAAAAATAGAAAAATTAGTTAAGGAAATTAAAAAAATAAAAAAAAATAAGGGCAGAATATTCTTTATGGGAGTTGGGGGAAGTGCTGGAAATTGTTCACATGCAGTTAATGATTTTAGAAAATTGTGTAAAATAGAATCTTATTCACCGATTGACAATGTCTCCGAATTAACTGCAAGAATTAATGATGAGGGATGGGATAATTCATTTGTTGATTGGCTTTATATAAGCAATTTTAAATCTATTGATGCATTATTTATTTTATCTGTTGGTGGAGGTAATAAAAAGTTAAAAATTAGCACAAACCTAATTAAAGTAATTGATTATGCAAAAAAAAAGAAATCAAAGGTTTTTGGCATTGTTGGAAGAGACGATGGTTATCTTTATAAAAATGGAGATAATATAATTTTAGTACCTAATGTTAACAAGAAACTGATTACACCTCACTCAGAAGCTTTTCAAGCAGTAATTTGGCATTGTTTAGTCTCTCATCCGCTGCTACAAGAAAATAAAACAAAATGGTAAAAAAATTTAAAATAGATATTTTTGCAGATGGAGCAGATATCAAATCAATTAAAAAGTTAAATAAATTTAATTATATTAGCGGTTTTACAACTAACCCATCACTTATGAGAAAAGCAAAAATTAATAATTATAAAAAATTTGCTTTAGAAGTCTTAAAAATTGTAAATAAAAAACCAGTATCATTTGAAGTTTTTTCTGACGACTTAAACACCATGAAATTACAAGCAGAAGAAATAAATTCTTGGGGACGCAATGCCTATGTAAAAATTCCAATAACAAATACAAAAGGTAAAAAAACAACCGGTTTAATTAAATCATTATCTGACAATGGTATTAAGTGCAATGTTACAGCTATACTTACAATTGATCAGGTGAAAGATGTATATAAATCATTAAATTCAAAGACAGATACAATTTTGTCAATTTTTAGTGGCAGAATTGCTGATACCGGTATAGACCCTATACCATTCTTCAAAAAATCTTTAGAGATTTGTAAAAAGAAGAAAAATATTAAATTGCTCTGGGCCAGTACGAGAGAAGTATATAATTTATACCAAGCAGAGAATATCAAAGCCCATATAATTACGGTACCATACTCAATTTTAGATAAGATGAATCTTTATAATGTGAGTCTTAAAAAGTTATCTTTAGATACTGTCAAAACATTTTATAAAGATGCAAAAAAGGCAAATTTTAAAATAAATACTTAAATCATTACTAAATTTAATGAAAAATAGGTACCTTCATCCACTTTTTTTAGGTCTGACTCATATTGGTCAAGTTTTTAGTATTGGTTGGAGTGAAAAGTTTGATAAATGTGCAGTTTACGATTTTAACATTAAACAATTAAAAAATTTTAATAAATCAAATCTTACAGATGAAGAGCCAGATTTAAAAAAACTATTTAAAAAAAATAAAAAAAAAATCCATATTTGTAATTCACCAAAAGAAATTAGAAATTATAAAAATATTTTTTTAACAATTGATACGCCTTTAAAAGTTAATGGAAAACCAAATTACAACTATATTAAAAGTTATATTAAAAAAAGTTTAAAATATTTTGAAAAAAATACTAATATAATAATTACCAGTCAAGTTTATTGTGGTTTCTGCGATGAAATTAAGAGAAAAATTTTAAAACAAAGACCTGATATTCAAGTCGTTTATATGGCAGAAACACTTATAATGGGAAATGCTCTCAACAGATTTCTGAAACCGGAGAGGTTAATCTTTGGCACTAATAAAAAAATAGTTTTTTTTAGAAATTTAAAAAAATTTAAATGTCCAATATTTATACTAAGTTACAAACAGGCTGAAATGGTCAAAATGGCAATTAATTTATTTTTAATGACAAGCGTAACATATGCAAATCTTCTTGATTTTTATTGTAGAGAATTTGGATTTAAATTTTCTTCAATAAATCGTCCAATAAAACTTGATAGAAGAATTGGAAGTTACTCCTATATCTCACCATCACTAGGAGTTAGTGGAGGACATTTAGAAAGAGATCTTTTTTCTATAATCAAAACCTCAAAAAATAATGCAGTTAAAAACATTTTTACAAGTTTTAAGTCTTTAAATCAAAACAGAATAAGTATTTTAATAAAATTGTTTAAAGAAATAAGTTTAGAAAATAAAATAGCTAGAGTAGTGTGGGTTGGTCCATCATATAAACAGGACTCATTTTCAATTTTAAATTCTCCTTTCTATCATTTTAGAAGATACTTAAAATCAGTAAAAAAAAAACTATTTGTTTATGACTCTCATTATAATTTAAAGGAACACGAAATTGAAAATATAATAACGAAAATAACACAAAAAAATTTCTATAATTCTATAATTATTTTGAATTACGCCAATTCTCGTGATTTGAAAAATTTACTTAAAATATCAAAAAAAAATAATTCTAAAATTATTGACATAAGATTTTCTTCAAAAATATTAAGCAATAGACAAAAAAAATATTATTAATTTACTCTAAATAAA
>MDTB01205374.1_pt1 | contig 11237 bp, 12 predicted proteins | sample 811161 | NCBI WGS metagenome assembly MDTB01 (sample SAMN05326650, study PRJNA326480) | marine metagenome | isolation source: seawater | place: Mediterranean Sea | collected 2009
ATGTAACATTTTACAAATGGCGTTACCAGTTTGGAAATAAACTCCAGTTGGTCCACCTGTTCCAATTGTAAAAAACTCAGCGGCTTTTGCTACTGACATCATCGGTAAAGACAATGCAAATAACATTATTGCAGCTGAGATTGTTGAGATTATTTTTTTCATAACCTACCCCCTTAATTATATAATTAACTTTGAAAATGTTATCAATTCAGGGTGAGTATTGTAAGTGTAAATAGCTTATTTTGGACGATAACTTTACAGTAGATTTATAGGCTTTGTGACCACTCTGCTAATCTTTTTGTTCCCTCTACAACATTTGGAGCGTACTTTTTTATTACATCATCATCTAGATTTTTACTACTATCTATATTTTTTAAAAAATTTTCTCCGTCGAAGTCTGTGAAACTCAACCTTGTTAACATTTTATTAGGTTTAAAACCAAAATCAGAACCTGGTAATAATGCAACTCCAGTTTTTTTTATTATATCTTCACACATTTCACTCGCAGTTCTAAATTTTGAATTTAAAAATTCTGGCATTATATAAAATCCTCCTTGAGGTGGATTTATCAAAACATTATTTGACTTTAAATTATTATAAACATAGTTACCAACTGAAAAAAGTATACTTCTAGTTTTATTTAAATAGTCAGAGAAGTCGTTTGAAAATGCTTCAACAGCTGCGAATTGTATAGGTGCACTAACTGCAGAAAGTGACTCACTTGAAAGAATCTTAATCATTTCAAGAATACTTCTTAATTTATTTGGGACTGCAAAAAACCCAAGTCGCCAGCCTCCAGCCCCAAGCCATTTACTCAAACCACTGCTTACAATTGTACCTTCGGGATAGTATTCTGATATTGAATTATATTTTCCATCAAATTGAAGTTGAGCGTATATTTCATCTGATAAAACTATAATTTCATATTTTTTTGCAACCTCTGCAATTTCTTTTAAATTTTTACAAACAGCTCCTGAAGGATTGTTTGGTGAATTTAAAAATAAAATTATATCTTTGCTTTTAATTGATTTTATTTTTTTTTCTATATCTTCTGGTTTAGGAAACCAATTGTTTTCACTTGAAGTTTTTATCCAATGAACTTTATTTTTAGCAATTTTAGCTTGAGGTTCATAAGATACCCAGCTACCTGTAGGAAAAATAAACTCTCCTTCAAAACCTAATTGAAGTAAAAACATTAATTGCTTAGTTCCTGGCCCTATAATGATATCTTCTTGTTTAAAATGATTATTTGAATATTGATTTATATATTTTGATATAACTTCTCTAAGGTTTTCCAAACCAACGCTTGGTAAATATTCTTTTTTATGTGCATTATTTTTTAAAGCCAAAACAATCTTTTCTGGAATTGAGAAAGGTGATCCACCAAAACCAAAATTAAAAACTTTCTTCCCCTCTGACCTTAACTTTTTGCATTTTTCATTTATTGCTAAAGTTGCGGCAGGTTTAAGTGATTTGATATGTTTCTTTGTGAAATTTTGCATTCGTAGTTTATTTAAAATTCATTTATATTATAGCCTACTATAAAAATTATTTATTGAAATAGAACGTTTGACAAAGTGATTCGGTCATGCTTTAATCATCTTTTGTTCTCTAACCTAATCTATATATAGTGCCCTATAAAAATTATAACACAAATTAATGAGTAACCAATCAGAGAAAATCGTTGCGCTATTAGGCCCTACAAATACCGGAAAAACTTATTTAGCTATTGAAAAGATGCTGGAATTTAATACTGGTATTTTTGGTTTTCCATTAAGACTTTTAGCAAGAGAAGTTTATGATAAGTGTATAAATAAAGTCGGTGTTGAAAAAGTTGCTTTAATCACCGGCGAAGAAAAAATTGTTCCTAATTCAGCCCAATATTTTATCTGTACTGTAGAAGCAATGCCTAAAAATAAAATTGTAGATTTTATAGCCATAGATGAAATCCAGATGTGTGGTGACAGAGAAAGAGGTCATGTTTTTACAGACAGACTGCTTAATTTTAGAGGAGAAGTATTAACTATGTTTCTTGGTTCACAAATAATGAAGAAAATTATTTCAGAAATTATTCCAGAAACTCATTTTATAGAACAGCAGCGATTTTCTAAACTTTCTTATAACGGACATAAAAAAATATCAAGATTAGATAGAAAAAGCGCTCTTATAGCTTTTTCAGTTGAAGAAGTTTATGCAATTGCAGAGTTAGTTAGAAGACAAAAAGGCGGTGCCGCGGTTATAATGGGATCTTTAAGTCCAAAAACTAGAAATTCTCAAGTTGAGATATATCAATCAGGCGACGTTGACTATTTGGTAGCAACTGATGCAATAGGCATGGGACTTAACATGGATATTGAGCAAATTAGCTTCTCAAACTTAAAAAAATTTGATGGAAAAAAAATACGAAGATTAAGAACTACTGAAATTTCTCAAATAGCTGGAAGAGCTGGAAGGTATAAAGTAGATGGATCATTTGGAGTAACGGGAGGTTGTGAAAATCTCCAACCTGATGAAATTGAGAAAATAGAAAGTCATAAGTTAGATGATATAAATTTTTTATTTTGGAGAAATTCAGATTTAAATTTTAAAAGTGCTGAAGATTTAATTCAATCCCTTGAAAAAAAACCATCGAGCAAAAGTTTTTCTAAAATTTCTGACTCTCTTGATGAAAACGTTTTAAAATACCTTGTTAGGGACAAAAAAATAAAGTTTTCTAATGAGAAACTTGGCCTATTATGGGAATGCTGTCAGATACCTGATTTTCAGAAGAAAGCTTTCACACATATAGATGTGGTTACAAAAGTATTTAATTTTCTTAACTCAAAAGAAAATAAGATACCCAACGATTATATGAAGAATCAACTAAAGGGTTTAGATAAATATCGTGGTAATATAGATATGATATCTAATAAAGTTTCTAATGTGAGAACATGGTCTTATGTTGCCAACAAAAAAAATTGGGTAGAAAATGCTGATTACTGGATACAAATGAGTAAGAGTATAGAAGATAGCTTATCGGACAAATTGCACAGCGAACTAACAAAAAGTTTTATTGATAAAAGAATTAGTGTTCTGTCAAGAGGTCTTAAGCAGGATATAAAACTTAATACAAAAATTAATGAAGAAGATGAGGTAATTATAGATGATCAATTAATCGGAAAACTAAAGGGTTTAAAATTAAATTTGGAATTTACTTCAGGTACTTTAGATACAGACATTAAATCACTCAAGAAGGCGGCCAGACAAGGAATAACTGAAGAATTATCAAATAGAGTAAACGAAATTATTAATAATAAAGAAGTTGAATTAAGGGACGATTATAAAATTTATTGGAAAAATAATTCAATTGCCCGAATAAAAAAAGGGAAAGATTATTTGTCTCCGGAAATAGAAATAATCGTAGACGAAGCATTATCACTAGAAAAGCAAAAAGAACTTTCGGATTTTTTGAATAGTTGGTTGAGAACATACACTTCTGAGCAACTTTCTGATTTGATAAATTTAACAAAATTAAAAGACAACAATAAATATTTGAGAGCTTTGGCCTATCAACTTTACGAGAGCAATGGTATTTTGAAAAGAAATGTTGTTGAAGATATAGTCAAATCTATATCTAAGGAGGAAAGAAAAAAATTTAGATCCCTTGGTATTAAAATTGGAAGATATCATATATTTCTTCCTAAAATGTTGAAGCCAAAAGCAGTAGCAATTAGAATTTTATTGTGGAAATTTCATAATGATCTTTCAAAAAATAAAGAGATACCTAAATCAGGCTTAAATTTTCTTGAAGATACAGGAAGAAAGTTTAATAACAAATTTTTATTATTGTGCGGTTTTGAACAGTTTAAAAACTTTTATATTAGAGTAGATATGTTAGAGAAGCTTTTTTTAAAAATTATTGAAAATACAGATAAAGGCAAGTTTCAAATAAGTTCGGAAATGATGAATCTTTTAGGCTGTTCAAAAGAAAACTTCTATCAACTTATGGGGCTAATGAACTATAAAAGAGAAAATAATAAACCAGAGATATTTTTTTATAAAGGATTAAAAAAAAATAAAAATAAAAATAAAGTTAAATTTATTAATAAAAAAGACAGTCCATTTAAAAAATTAATGTCTTTAAACTTAAAATGATTTTAAATTTTAAAAACAAAAAAGATAAAAATTTAGAAAAATTCGATTTATTGAAAATTGTATGCCTATTAATACATGCTGCAAAAATAGATGAAAATTATACAGAAAATGAAAAAAAAATTATTCTTGATTTCATTATAACTTTTTCTAAACATGAAAGAATAACAAATGAAAATGTTAAAAAAATAAACCTTGAACAAGCAAATAGTTTAGTTAAAGAGGCAGAGGTTTATGAAAATAATTCAAATCATATTTTAGAATATACAAGGGAAGTTAAAAAAATGGACATAGAACTAAAAACCTTAATTCTTGAAGCGATATGGCAAATAGTTCTATCTGATGATAAATCTGGTATATATGAGAGCAGCTTAATAAGAAGAATTTGTGGACTACTTTATATCCCGGATAAATTAAGTGGAGATATAAAAATGAATCTTCTAAAAAGAAAAAAATTATGACCTACCTTGTAAAAGATGAGTGTATAAAATGTAAGCTAATGGACTGTGTAGAAGTTTGTCCGGTTGATTGTTTTTATGAGGGCGAAAACATGTTAGTAATACATCCGGACGAATGTATTGATTGCGGGGTCTGTGAGCCAGAGTGTCCGGTAGACGCTATAGTTGCCGATACCGCTTTTAGTGAGGAAGATAAAAATAAATGGTTATCAATAAACGGAAAATATGCAAAACTTTGGCCGAATATTTCAAAAAAGAAAGAGCCACCTGTGGACTCTGATAAATATAAAAATGAAAAAAATAAATTCGAAAAATACTTTTCTGAAAAACCTGGGGGACAATAATGGGAAGAAAAAAAATAAAAAAAAATAAAAAAAAAATTAAAGTAAAAAGTAAGAAGATTGACAAGAAATTTTTATCAACAACAAAAGGTACCTCTTCAGACGAAAAAATAGAAATTAAAAAAATAAAAAAACAACCAACCGAAAAAAAGATTTATGGTGTTAATGACTTTGTTGTTTATCCTAAGCATGGTGTTGGCAAAATAACTGCTGTGGAAAAAGCTGTGATAGGCGATATTGACATAAACTTTTATAAAGTTTTAATTGAAAGAGATAAATTAACTTTAACCATTCCTATTAATCAACAATCAAATTTAAGACCAGTTTGTTCATCGCACCAGGTTAATAAATGTATATCAATTTTAAAAAGCAAACCTAAAGTTAAAAGAACAATGTGGAGCAGAAGAGCTCAGGAATATGAGCAAAAAATAAATTCTGGAAAAATTTATGAATTAGCAGAAGTAGTTAGAGATCTAAATAAAAACTCAAACACGATTGCAGATCAGTCTTATAGTGAAAGACAACTTTTTGAGAAAGCATATGACAGGCTAGAAAGTGAATTTGAGGTAGTATTAAAAATTTCTCCTGATGATGTTAAAAAGAAAATGAATAAGGCTTTAGGAAGAGAAGACAAGATTATTGAAAATCCGTAAAAAAAAACGCCCTTTCCGTGAGATTTGGAAAGGGCGTTCCTAATAGTAAACTATTTATCTTCTTCTTCTTCTTTTTTTAGCCTTCTTTTTCTTACCTTTTTTCTTTTTACGTCTTTTTGCCATCGTTATCTCCCTTTTTATATAAACAAATCTAAGTGATTCGTTAGTTAATTTCATCTTTAAGAGTTTTTAAATAGATGTCAAACATAAATTGTTGTTAGATTTTTTAAAAAATAAAATAAAAATAATTTTTTTTATTAATTTTGTTATCCAATAGAAAAACAAGCAAAATCAACGCTTTTTTTAAATATTTTTTGAAATTAATTTAAGTATCAAGAATAAAGATTTTCTAAATCTTGTTTATATTTTTCTATAATCTTTTTTCTCTTTAACTTTAATGTTGGTGTCATTAAGCCATTATCGATTGTAAATTCTTCATCGATTAATTTAAATTTTTTAATTTTTTCTATAATTGACAAATTTTTATTAAGATTTTCAATAATACTTCCTATAGTTGTATTGTTATTATCTTTTTTTTCAACAACGATTAATGCAACTAAATAATTTTTTTTGTCACCGTAAACTAAACACTGTTTAATTTTTTCATTATTACAAACGAAGTTTTCAACTTTGCTTGGTGAAATATTATCTCCTCCATGATTTACTATAATATCTTTTTTTCTATCTGTTATTTTTAAATAACCATTAGAGTCTATTTCTCCAATATCACCAGTATGTAGCCAGCCATCTTTTAAAATTTCATTAGTTTCTTTTTCTTTTTTCCAATATCCAAGCATAACATTTTCACCTTTAACTAATATTTCTCCATCTTCAGCTATCTTTACCTGATTAGTTTTAAAGGGTGGGCCAACGGTCTCGACTTTAATCAAACCTGGTAAATTACAGCTCACAACAGGAGAGGTTTCTGTTAAACCATAACCTTGTAAAGTTGGTAAACCAATCGCATTTAGAAACTCACCCACAGTTTTATCTAAAGCTCCTCCTCCAGAAACAAAAGCTTGTAGATCACCTCCAAACTGTTTTTGTATTTTTCTTCTTACTAAATTTTCGCATAAAAAATTGACTATTTTTTCTCTTAAATTCAATTTTTCTCTTTTTAGTGTTTTTTTTCCCAATTCAATAGTTTTATCAATTAGCTTTCTTTTGAAACCAGTTTGTTTATTTAAATTAATATTAATTTTACTAAAAAGATTCTGATAAAACCTAGGTACCGCTGTCATGATTGTCGGTTTAGCTTCGGACATGTTAGATATAAGTTTTTCTAAACTTTCTGCATAAAAAACTTTTGCCCCCAAAAATATTTGAATGAATTGAACAGCATGCTCATAGGAATGTGAAAGGGGAAGCCAGGTCAAAAATACTGGTTCTTTTTTTTCTGTAAGGGACTTAAGTATGTCTAATGCTCCTTCGCAATTTGACAATATTCCGCCATGACTTAAAATTACACCCTTGGGAGTACCAGATGTTCCTGACGTATAAATTATACAAGCAGGCATATTTCTTTTTAAATTTTTGTTTATAAATTTTTGATCATCTTTAGCTTCTAAAATTTTAGTTATTAATAAGCTCTTATGTTCTATTTTTTCAAAAGAAATTATCTCTTTAACTTCTGGATTCAAAAAGTTTTTAATTTTTTTAAACTGATCATTATTTGAAACAATAATTATTGATGGCTTACAGTCACTGAGAATATATTTATAATCATTAGATGAGTAAGTAGTAAAAATTGGCACCGAAATTCCTCCTGCATTCATTATTGCAATATCGGACATTAGCCAATAAGGACGATTTTCTGACAATATTAAGCATCTATCACCTTCATTTATGATTGATTTAATTTTATTTGTTAGTTTAAAAATTCTTTCGGATACTTGTGACCAAGTATAAGTTGGTTTATTGGGCTTCAACCATTTTAAAAATGGTTTTTGTTTATCAATCTCCTCAAGTTTTTTAAAATATAATTCAACTAAACTATTTATTTTCTCTATATTCATCACATTGGTGGGCGAAGAGAGACTCGAACTCTCAAGATATTGCTACCATTGGATTTTGAATCCAACGCGTCTACCAGTTCCACCATTCGCCCGTTAACCTTATTAATTAATGTTTGTACAAACATTATGTTTTGAATTAATTTAAGACGCAACAAAAAAAATGATAAAAAAAATATATGATAAATGCGTATCTTGGGCCGGGCATAGGTATGCAAAACCACTTTTAGCATTCGAGTCTTTTATTGAAAGTTCTTTTTTTCCTATACCTCCAGATGTAATGATAATTCCAATGGTAGTTGCAAAGAAAAAGGAGTTTATTCGTATCGCATTAATAGCTACTATTTTTTCAGTTCTTGGTGCACTTTTTGGTTATTTTATTGGATATGTTTTTTTTAATGAGATCGGGATTAAAATATTTGAACTTTATGGTTATGAAGATCCAAATTTTTTAAAAGATAAGTTTTCAACAAAAGGAGGTTTTTTTTCTTGGCTTGGTATTCTTGTTACAGCTGGTTTTACTCCTTTACCTTTTAAACTTTTAACTATCTCCAGTGGATTTATTCATTTTAATTTAATGTTTTTTTTAATTATTTGTATTTTAACAAGAGGTTCAAGATTTTTTATTATTGCTTACTTAACTTATAAGTTTGGAGAAAAATTTGGTCCATTTTTAGAAAGACAGGGAGCTAAATGGTCTCTGATTTTTACTTTTTTAATAATACTAATTATTGGATCTATTTATTTTCTATTAAAATGATATGAACAAAAAAATTAATACAATTCTAGTTTTAATTTTAATTTTATTATTAATTTCTATTGTTGCAGCCTATTTTATTGAATTTGGGCTTGGACACAAACCATGTAAGCTATGTATCTACCAACGATTTCCTTATTTTATTTCTATATTTTTAATTTTAAATATTATTCTAGTTAAAAAATATATCAAACCAACTTTGTTATTACTTTCTTTGGTTTCACTATCTGGCTCTCTTTTAGCATTTTATCACTTTGGCATAGAGCAGGGTTTTTTTAATGAGTCTTTTGTATGTGAATCTAATAGTTTAAATCAAGATTTATCTAAGAAGGAGATCTTGGAGCAACTTAGTCAAAATACTATTAGTTGTAAAAACGTTACTTTTTCTATATTTGGGTTATCACTTGCTTCAATTAATACTATTTTTTCGCTAGCATTATTCTATATATTTATAAAAATTTATAAAAAATTATGAAACATACAAATAAAAAAACTTTGGAAGAAATTATAAGAGTTGATCATGCTGGTGAGAGAGGTGCAATTAAAATTTACGAGGGGCAGTTATTAGCGCTAAGTACATTTAAAAAAAATGATAAATTAAAAAAATTAATTGAGGATATGAAAGAACATGAAAAGGAACATTTTGAATATTTTGATAAACAAATACAAAAAAGAAATATTAAGCCTACAATTTTTTTACCAATTTGGGACCTACTTGGTGTAACTCTTGGTTTTGGAACCACAATGTTGGGTGAGAAAGCTGCGATGCTATGTACAGCCTCGGTTGAAGAAGTAATAGATGAACATTATAAAAAGCAATTAAATACTATTGGGGACGACGAAAAAGATCTAAAAAAATCTATATCAAAGTTCAGAGATGATGAGATTGATCATAAAAATATAGCTTATGATAAAGGTGCAACAAAAGATGGCTTATATTTTATTTTAGACAAAATAATACAAACAACCTCTAAAGCAGCTATAAAAGTCTCTGAGAAAATTTAATTAAGGTTCTAACTCAATATCCCAATATAAATAATCCATCCAACTTTCGTGTAAAAAATTTGGAGGAAAATTTCTTCCGTTTTTGTGAAGATCATCTACTGTTGGAACAAATGGCTTTTTCTTTAGTCTAAGATCGCATTTTGAATACAGTTTTCCACCTTTTCTAACATTGCAAGTTGAACAGGCAGTAACGACGTTTTCCCAATCAGTTAATCCTCCTTTTGATTTAGGAAGAAGATGATCGAAAGTTAAATCTTTTTTGTCACCACAGTATTGACAAGTAAACTTATCTCTAAGAAATACATTAAATCTAGTAAAATTTGGATGCTCAGATGGTTTAACAAAACTTTTTAATGCTATGACACTTGGTAAATTCATTTCAAAAGATGGGCTTCTAACTTTTCTTTGATAATTTGAAACAATACTTACCCTATTTAAAAAAACCGACTTAATGGCATCTTGCCAACACCATAATGACAGTGGGTAATAGCTAAGCGGACGAAAATCGGCGTTCAAAACTAACGCAGGACACTTTTCTAAAGGTATTTTTTCAGACGCAGATATAATCATAATATAATGCTAGCTTATTGAAAAATATTTATCAAGTTATAATTTTGTTACACATTAATAACTTTATTTAAAATTATTTTTCAAAAATTCTAAGCCTAAGCTTAATCCTTCAGTTGGAATTTTATGTTCACAATTTTGAAATATTTTTGTTTTAATTTCATATTTTTGACTTAAAAAAAACTCTTTGGCCTCTAAAATATGATCTACTGAAACTACCTGATCTTCGTTTCCATGCATCAAAAAAATCTCTGGTCTAGAATTTACATTTTTATTAAGATGTTTAATGTTTAGAATTTTTCCGGAATAACCTATTAGGCATTTGATTTGGTCTTTCCTTTTTAAGACAGTTTGTAAGGATATCATGGTGCCTTGGCTAAAACCTACCAAAGCAATATCACTAATCTTTAATTTATTTTTCTCTTTAACCTCATCAATAAATTTATTTAGTCTTGTCTCAGCAATCAAAGATTTAGATAAAATTTCATCTTCAGTTTCATCCATTAGATCAAACCATTGAAATCCAGATGAGTTTACTTTACAAGTTTCTGGGGCATCAGGAGATATAAATAATGTATTGGGCAAAAAATTTTTCCAATAATTAGCAATAATAGAAATATCCTTTCCATCTCCTCCGTAACCGTGACAGAGAATAACAGCTTTTTTTATTATTTGTCCTGAGCTTATAATCGTAGAATTTAATGAGTAAGTCATATTTAAATTATTTACATAAATTTTTTTAGCCATTTGATAAATTTTTTATCAGCAAAGTCTACCTCACCAATAATTCTAGCAAATTCATCTCCATCCTTATTTAATAAAATTGTTGAAGGGACACCTCTAAGTTTAAATTGTTTAGCAAGTTTAAATTCTGGATCAAAAAATATTACTAAATTATTTATATTTAATTCATCAAAAAAACTCTTTGTTTTTTCTTTATTTGGTTTTTCTAGATTCACTGCAAAAATTGAAAGTTCAGGATATTCTACACCTAAAGCGTCTAAAGATGGCATTTCTTTTTTGCAGGGATTACACCATGTTGCCCAGAAATTAAGCATCTTAATCTTGCCATCATTTTTATTAACCTCAACGTCTTTTAAGTTAAAATCCTTTAATTTTACTTGGGAAACTTGTAATGGATTTTTATGAAGAACTATATTATTGAATGGTAAAGGTTCGGCTGCAATTAAAAAATTGAATTTGAAAAAAATAAATAATAATAAGAACCGAAGAATATTCATATTTTAAAATAGGTTTAACATACAAAATGAGAAATAAAAATAAAACTGTTTGGTCACATAGACTTAGCAAAA
>MDTB01122628.1_pt1 | contig 11236 bp, 6 predicted proteins | sample 811161 | NCBI WGS metagenome assembly MDTB01 (sample SAMN05326650, study PRJNA326480) | marine metagenome | isolation source: seawater | place: Mediterranean Sea | collected 2009
ATAATAATCTTATTCATATATAACCTAGCTCGGTGTTATAGTATTATTAGAATCAATTTGTAGTTTTTGCCACTTACCACTAAATGGTTGAAACATATATAACTCACCATCATTACCATGAACTCGTTGCGTTGATATAGTAAAAACGTGTGATATATTATCATTTAATTTATACCCCATGTTAGGATGTGATACAGCTGTAGTATTTTCACCTAGTTCTTCTGAATAGTATCCACGTATAACAGTAAACTCTGCCCAGTAAAAATTCATGGTAAAGTTTGGTATATCATTTACAGATACAACATACATGTGTTCCGAACCAATACGAATTATATCTCCTTGAACAGGTAGATTTAATGTAACGCCATTTTGTTGTAACCAGTAGTTATTATTATTTAAGCTAGTATTATTAACATGATTATTACTATAAAATTGTAATTCTATATTAGTTTGTGTATCGTTTATTGGGTCTTTTAATCCGTATCCTGTGTGCGTTGAAACAGACACAGTTGTAGTGAGAATATCAGCTAAGAAAGCAACTTCTCCACCTCGTAATGAACCTGTATTTACAGATGCTAACTCTGCAGATGATGTGAAAAGTTTAGGAGTTACTAACGTATTAAATGGGATACTTTCTCTAGGACTTTCTACTATACCATTTATATTAAGAGATGGTGTTGAAAATTCTATTTTTGAAGATAAGTCAGTAGTAAAAATACGTACTAAATTAGTAGATGTAATATCTCGATTATATGAAGTTATAGTTGTTGCTAAATCTAAAGCTAGTGGAACACCGTTCCATTTTAATATTCCATCATCATTATAAAGCGTATTAGTAATAGTATTAGGTACACCAGCAATTGTTATTCCTCTTGATATAACATCTTGCAAAAATCTAGCTTGATTATTAACTTCTAGATCTGATTGTACAATTACTTGTCCAGAGTTATTTTCTGTTGAGAGAGGTGATAACTGAAGATTATAATTGTTAGAAGATACTACTCCAGGTGCGTTAGAATCTATAAAAAAAGATGCTGAATCAGACATTTTGAATGAACCAGATATTGTAACATCTCTTCTAAAAATAGTATTTGATGCATGTTCAACATCTATATAATCACCTTGTTTGTTAAGAGCTGATATAGAAGGTGTTCCACCTGTACCTACTCCTACAGACAACACTTTGCCTTCTTTCTCAAAAACAATATTAGCAGCTGTACTATCAGAACTAGATATGTGTATTAGACCAACAGGTTCAGTAGTATTAATTCCTATTTTACTTGATGATAATAGAATGTCATTAATAAATTCGATCGAACCAGATACTTTATGTTTAGCTATCGATGATGTAGCATCACTGTTAATATTAAATTTACTAGAACTTATAATTAATAAATTATCTGTTACAAGTACACCAGCATTATCTCGAGATTCTATTAGAAATAAATTTTCAGGTTCGCCTGATCTATATGATGATAATCCAATAGTAGCAGAGTTACCTGGTGAACCAGAAATATGTATCGCATAATCAGGTTGATTATTGTTAATACCGAGTCTTGGTAATCCTCCTTTAAATGTAAATAAATCTATTGGTAGTTTTTCAAAATAAGCAATATGAGAATTTGCAGTACCAATATAACTACTATCAGCTTTAATCTCAAAAAGAGTTGTATTATTAAAACTCGATTCATTAGAATCAAGTGTTGTTAAATTATTACTAGACGTAATAATATTTAATGAACCTTCTAACCCAGCAGACCCTGTAAAAGGGAACCCAGCACCAGAACCATCTCCACCAGTAAATATCTGACCATTTTTATAATATTCTGTAGCATATACTGGACCTAACACTTCAAATCTAGCAGTACCAGAACCTGTACCACGAAGTTCTGTTGTTTGTATAAATCCACTTGAACTTATATCACCATCTATATCTAATGCTGTATTACCAGAAGGACCTGTTAATTTATGTGTATTTATAGTCGATGCAGATACAAATCCTGCACTACCTGATACATATAATGAACCTGTTATAACAGCTGAACCACTAAAATCGCTCAAGGTTCCATCTATTCCATCAACACCATCAGCACCTGCAGAACCAGATGTACCTTGGTCACCTTTATCTCCTTTTAATTCAATTTTAGCATTGGAAAGTGTTACATGAGTTACATTATCACTTAATTTAAATACTATATCATTACTTTGAAAAAACGATTCAGATACAAAAGAACCGCTAGGTCCTATTGCTCCGTCTGCTCCGGCTGCTCCATCAGCTCCGTCTGCTCCATCAGCTCCTGCGGAACCAGATTCTCCTTGAGGTCCTTGTGAACCTGACTCACCCTGAATTCCTTGAGGTCCTCTAATATCACCAATATTGGTCCAAGTTTCATCTGACCATACAACACCTTGTCCTGCAGACCCTGATACACCATTACCTGCGTTACCATCTTCAGAAAGTAAATACATACTACCTGAATCTAAATTATCTGTTGGTAGCTGTACTATATAATTAGCTGTTTGGCTACCAAGAATTGTTACACCACTTCCAGCAGAACCAGATGGACCTTGGTCACCTTTATCTCCTTTAAGAGTAGTTACAGCATCAGACAAGTTAAAAGATGTAATTTGGTCAGATAATACAAATTGAATATCGTTACCATTAAAGTTAGCACTAGCAATATTAAGCCCTGTGTCACCTTTAAGTGTTGTTACAGCATCTTGAAGAGTTACAGTTTCATTGTTTGATAAAGTAAAAACTATATCGTTATTATCAAAAGCAGATTCAGAAACGAAAGCTCCTTGTTCACCAGTATCACCTTTTACATTACCTGCAGTAATTACCCCAATACCGGAGTCTAAAGTTAACTCTAATTGTCCTTGTGCATTTACATTGGCATTGGTAAAGCTAGCACCTTGATCTCCTTTAAGTATTGTTTTAGCGTCTGTTAACGTAATATTTATACCAGAAGATAATGAAAATACAATATCATTACCTGAAAAACTAGAACCTGTTACATAAGAACCATCTTGACCAGGCTGTCCATCTATACCATCTGAGCCGGATTCACCAGTTTCACCTTTAGAACCAGATGCGGGAGTTAAATCAGCAACTTGAATCCATGAACTACCCTCTTTTCGTCTTATTATATATGTATTTGGTTGTAAATGGAAATCACCATTTTCACCTTGACTAGCAGAAGGTTCATTAGTACTACTAAACCATGTAGCTCCATCTTGACCATCTTGACCATCATTACCATCTACTCCTGATGATCCTGATGGACCTGTATCACCTTGATCACCTTTTGATCCTGATGGACCAATAGAACCTGATGAACCTGTATCACCTTGATCACCCTTTAATACCTCTGTAGCATTAGCTAATGTAACTATAGGGGTACCATCTGTTAAAGTAAATTCTATATTATTACCATTAAAAGCAGCATCTGTAATATATGGTCCAACCGACCCGCTTGGTCCTGCTGAGCCGCTTGGTCCTGCTGAACCGCTAGGACCTATAGAACCCGAAGGGCCTATTGAGCCTGAAGGACCTTGTGAACCACTTGGTCCTATTGAACCTGATTCACCTTGAATACCTTGTGGCCCTCTAATAGCACCAACATTTGTCCAAGATTCATTTGCCCATGTAATACCATCACCAGCATTTCCAGATACAGACCCGGCTGATCCATTTGCACTTAATATGTACATGCTACCAGAATCTAACCCTGATGTTGGAAGATTGTTTATGTATGTAGCTGTTTGAGTACCGAGGATAGTTACACCAGAACCATCTGACCCGGAAGGACCAATCTCACCAGGTTCTCCTGGTTCTCCTTGTATACCCTGTGGTCCGCGTAAGCTTTCGGTTACATCTACAAGTGTTACTTCTGAATCATCACTTAAAACAAAAAGAATATCACCACCATTTAAAGCAGCATTAACTATATAAGAACCTGATGGTCCTACTGATCCTGATGGTCCTATTGAACCTGATGGTCCTACTGATCCTGATGGTCCTATTGATCCTGATGGACCGATAGATCCGGAAGGTCCTCTTAAACTTGATGTTGCATCAGCAATAGATGTCGTTGTATTATCATTAAACGTAAACACCATACTACCACCATTAAAAGTAATAGTAGATATCTCTTTACCATCTTCACCTGCAGAACCAGAAGGTCCTCGTTCACCAGTATCACCTTTTGCTCCATCAGAACCGGTTACAGGGTCAGTAGTTAATTGTAAATTAGGATCAGAAGAGTTAAAAGTTATTTGTCCTGTTACAGCAGAATAAGTAACACTTGAAAATCCTGCACCAGGCTGACCAGGAGCACCATCTTCACCTTTTTCACCATCCTGACCATCCTGACCATCTTGCCCGAATATACTAGCTACTAATGTAGACCATGAACTACCATTATATCTAGATAATTCACCGTCTGAAGTTCTTAAATATAAATCATTAGGTTGAAGTACAACATCTGCACCGTCACCATGCGTAAAATAGTAGTTAACTTCATTTGAATGTCCATACCATTGAGTACCTTGTAGCGAGTTTAAGAATCCTTGTTCAGAAGTATCACCACCATAATTACCACCATTTGCTACCCATATTTCATGGGCAGAAGCACCATTCGCGCCTGATGATACCACAGGATCGCTTGGATTACCAGACCCTAGCTCTTGCCAGTTGTCTGCATTTCCGTATTCAGCATTAGAAACATCTGTACCTATGTACATATAATATTTACCGGTATCAGCTGCTTTTATTATCATACCCTCGGTACGATGTGCTATGCGAATACCTTCATCAGGAAAAAACTGATTTTGATAATTATCTACTGCAGCAGCTGATAATGTAGGTAACACGCGGACACCACCTTGAATATGATCAACGTGAACAATAGGTACCTGATTATTGTTTATCTTAAGACCATCACCAAATTCTATATTATATCCCATGCGTCTCCTTACGTAATTTGAATGCTAGTTGCAACAGAACCAGGGTTAGTTAATCTATAAACTCTATATGAAACTCCGTTCCAACTACTTGTACCTGTTAAGAGGTTTGCAATAGTAGATTGATTTGTTTGATTTGTACCTAGTTTTAATGTTTGTATATTTCCATAAACATTAGGGTAAGCTATATAAAAATAATAACTTGGGTGACCGCTATTACTAACACCGCTAAATGTCACATTATTATTAGTACTGTAAGATGCATTTGCTTGAATATTAGGTAAAGCAGTTGCAGCACTTGTGTATAACGAAGTTACAGCTTTAGCAAATCTAGGTAGCTTCCATGATATACTTTTAGTCATTGTGCCTGATACACCATTGGTTTTTGTAAATCCAACACTTATAGTACAACTATGATTACTACTTCCAAACGTGCTAGCAAGCTTTTTAAAAGTTTTGTCCGTTGGTAGAGTATATGAGGTTCCTGTTGCATTAATACCTGTAACAGAAACTCCCGGTGTTTCATTGCTTACAGATAAGGAGTTTACAGTAGGATTTGTACCACCTGCACCCTGTGATCTTGTCCATCGTATTTGTCCTATTGTTACAGTGTTAGGATAATTTACAGACGTTGCTATATTTGTTGAGTTGTTGGCTGCTTTAACAACTAAACTCGAACATGTTCCTACAGCAGGTGCTGGTGGAACGTATAATATTCGTTTTAATACTGATGCAACACTTTCGTTTGTTGCTATGCTTTGACCAGAAGATAACCCACCTACAGTACGATTTGCCGTAAACGATGCTGTGAATACGGATTCACCACCACCGTTACCTGTCCCATCCTGTCCCGGTGCACCTTGTGGTAACGCATAATTAAGTACAGCAACGGCAGGATCTGTACCTACATTTTCAACACTTGGATTAGTACCATATGGTGCTATCGAAACATCACCTACAGTTATGGTTGGTGTTACACCATCTTGTCCATTTAGTCCTGGAGATCCAGAAGGGCCAGTTTCACCCTGTAATCCATCTGAACCGTCAGAGCCATCTGAACCTGTTATAGGTTCAGTATTATAAGATGTCCCGCCTGCACCTCCAACTTGAATAGTAAGAATACCAGAAGCGTTATTGTATGATATATTGGTTATACCATCTCCGTCTGTACCATCTTGTCCATCTATACCATTAGAACCAGATGGTCCTTGTGAGCCACTAGGGCCTCTAACAGGTCCAACATTAAGCCATCCTGATGTTTCATTGTAAACAATACCATCACCGAGATCAGATGCTACAGAACCTTGAGTATCTGTATTACTTGCTATATACATATCACCAGCTTCAGGGCTACCTAAACTTACAATTTCAAGCAATGTAAGGGTATCAACAACGTTTACACCTGTTCCTTGTGGACCTTCAGGTCCTTCATCACCTTGATCTCCTTTGTCACCTTTTGAACCAGAAGGTCCTGTTAGGGTAGTTACTGCATTGCTTAAAGCAACAATTTCATTATTTGATAGAGTAAAGTTTATATCGTTACCATTAAAATAGGATTGTGAAACAAAAGCTCCTGATGAGCCGGATGAACCATCTATTCCATCAATACCATTAACACCTGCAGAACCGGATTCTCCTTGAGAACCTTGTATACCTTGTATACCTTGAGGGCCACGTAAACTCTCAGTAGCTGCTACGATTTCTGCTGTTGTGCCATCTGTTAATGTAAACACTAAATTACCGCCTTGAAAAGCAGCATTTGTTACTTGAGAACCTGATGGTCCAGTTTCACCTTGTAAACCTTGAGAACCGGATTCGCCTTGTATTCCTTGTATTCCTTGTTCACCATCTATCCCATCAATACCTGCAGAACCGGATTCACCTTGTAAAGTTAATATCGGTCCTACTGTTGGGAGGTCAATACCATTACTCAATGAAAAAGTTAACAAGTTGTTATTTAGTTGAACACCATCAACGTGAACACCATCAGTACCAGCAACACCTTGGGGGCCTTGGATTGGACCTGTGTTGGTAAAATTAGTACTAACCACTCCAGTATAAACTACACCATCACCTTTAGAACCAGATATACCGTTACCAGCATTTCCACCTTCTGTTAATATATATAAACTGCCGGTTGATAAGTTTTCGATTCCAATTTGTGATAATGCTGTAGGTGATATTAACGCGGTAAATTCAAAACTAGACCCTGCAGATCCTACAAACCCTCTTGGACCTTGAAGTCCTTGTGATCCAGATGGTCCGGTAGCACCAATAGCACCTTGTCTTCCGAAATGCACTACTTCAACAACATCTGTAAAACGCGTCTGAACGACAGCTGTATTGTTTATGGAACTACCAACAGTAACATTAGAAGTATTGTCAATAACAGAAACTACAGGAGTTGCTGCATTATTGTCAATAATCTCAACCGTGTTTGAGTTTATTATAACTTCTACTTTATTTGCTAAATCAGCCATACTTACGTTGTTACTTCTTTAATTAAACCTATACCACCAGTTAAAATTTTTGTTACAAGCTCTACATTTTGACCAGCTGCTGCATTATACGATGATGAATATAATTCTAAATCATATACTGCTGTAGAAAAATTAAATGCAGATGATGTAGCAGCAGATATATATAATCTTAAGCTACCAGAAGTTTTAGGTAGTATATTACCAAAAGCATCAGGTGGATTCATATCGATTCCTGAACCATCGGCTTGAATACTACTAGATAAACTCGCGTACGTTGTTTGTCTGTCCTGAGATTTAATCATCATACGTGCTTCATAACCATGAAGATTTATTGGAGTGTCTGCAGAATCTTTATAGTTTATTGTAAAATCAACTGTAGAACCTTGCTCAATTTTAAAATTATATCTGCCCGCTGCCATTATAATCCTTTTCTGTATTTATATTTTTTATATACTTCCAATATCTCTTCTAATATTGGATGTCTGTGATTATTTAATAATTCTATAGTATGCAAATCAGGAACACTAATTACTGATTGTAAAAATTTAAATCCTGTTTCAGATGCATTTTTCAAATCAATTTGATCAGTATCTCCACAAAACATCATTCTACTATTAATACCTATACGCTGTAAAATCATAAGTGTTTGATCATGGTCTAAGTTTTGACATTCATCTACAATAACACAACTATCTAAAAATGTTCTACCTCTCATATATGATACTGGTACTATTTCAATTACACCATTTTTTATCATAGTTTCAACTCTCTCTTTACGTAACAGTTGAAACATATTAGCATATATAGGAGCCACCCACGGAGCCATCTTATCTTCTAACCCACCAGGTAGATACCCTAAATCCTCTTTAGAGATAGTTGGTCTCGTTATAATTATCTTCTTCTTTCGTTTTTCTAACACTTCTTGGAGTGCTATTTGGCAAGCTAGTAGTGTTTTACCAGAACCTGCTTTACCTTTAATGATTGACACTGTTTTTTCTAATATTTCTGCTTTCGCTAATTTTTGCTCTTCATTTAATGATAACAAAAATCTATACCCTTTTTTGTTGTTTTTAGGGGTATTATTACTAAACTGTAGACTCATACTGTCCTCCATATGTTATAAATATCAAAGTAGAAACTTTTTATAAACAAAAAAAGTCCTGATTTCTCAGGACTCTTTTATTTGGTATTAATTACTATTAATGAATAGTAACAGCAACTTTACCGTAGAATTCAGGACGAACAACTTTCTTCGCGTAGCGAGTCATTACACCTTTTCTAGGAGTGAAGTTAGTTGGGTCATAAACCAGTGGAGTCATAATTAATGGAATGTACGGAGCGTAAACTGCACCAGTTTCCAAGAATTGATTACCACGGAAGCCCATTAAGATACCTTGCTCTTTAGTTCTATAAGGGTTCTTATAGATAGTATATCTATTTGCGAAAGAACCTACTTTAGTTACACCAGCAGCAAATTGTGATTTTGTACCATCAGTATCAGCAGCAAATCCTGGAATTGATTCGATAATCGAAGCAATTTCTGGAGATACAACTGCGAAATTAGCACCACCACGCATAGTAGCTTTGTGAATATGATTAGATACTTTTTGCATTTCGTACCCTAAAGTTTGTACCCAAGATCCGAAGTCATATCTAGCAGAAGATACTAAACCTGGTTCTGTAGCAACATACCCTTGAGCAGATGCTGACAATGCAAATTCACCGTTACGGCCTGAGAATCCATCAGCAGCTTTATCTAGCATAGCAAGAATTTCAAGATCGATTTCCATAGCTACATACTCAGATAACATTGAAGTTAATTCAGCTTCAGCGTCAATTGAGTGATAAGCATTTAAATCTTGAGCGAATTCAGGCGACCAAACTACTTTTAACTTACGAGTCTTAGCAACAAGAGCCTCTTGTCTCAACTCAACGTTCATTTCTGGAATACCGATATCGCTAGTAGCTCCTTTATCAGGATTTCCACCAGTTGCATCTTCAAAGTCATTTCTTCTATCAGCTACTTCAGTGTTAGTAAAGTATGAAGCTGTACCAATAGCTGTTGGATTTAAATCACCAGCGCCTTTAAAGGTAACAGATGTACCAGAAATAGATGTTGCAGGATATGCTACACCTGATTCAGATACGAAGTAAGCACCTTCCCAAAGATCGAAATCGAAATCAGTTGTTGAACTGAAATCAATAACAGAAGCAGCTAGAGTATTACCATCAGCAGCCTTTACGTGCTTAAGAGTATATCCAGATTTGTTAGATCCGTATAAACCACCAGTAGCACCAGAAGATGCAGATGTATCACCCATTACATCAGAATTTTTAACAAATGTAGGGCTATCATCTTGATTTTTACCACCACCATATTTAAAGTCTAGCCAAAAGACAAGACCAGATGGTAGATTCATCGGTTGAACAGAAACGAATTCCTTCGCAAAAATCTCACCGAAAATTCTACGTACTAAAGGTAAAGCAACTCCATTCCATTCTTCTGATCCTGCTCCCCCGATTTTCGAGTTCTCAGTCATAAGTTGGCGAGCTTGATTTTCTAAAAGGATTGCAGTATTATGTTTATCATAATCTTGAGCAATTCCTTCTAAAAGACCTGTCTTTTCCCATTTAGAAACGTATTGCTTAGTCTCTGCCAATTGTTGGCGATAAGTAGACTGAGCATCGTTTAATAATTCAGAAATATTTGACATTATATAGTCTCCAATATTTAATTTAAATTTATATTAGTCCAGCTAATAGCTTCATGCGATTAGCTAAATCGTTAGATTCAACAATTACTTCTTTTGAAGGTTTTGTTGATTTTACTGTTTTAGAAGCAAGTCCTTCAGCAATTTTTGCTTTTGCTTTCTTGTTACCAAATGATTCAGTTAACGTAGAGTAAACTAATTTAACCTCTCTCAAGTTTGCAGCTCGATCAAAAGTTTCAATAACTTTAACTTTTTGTGCTTCACTTAAGTCGTTAGATTTGAACAATTTGTTAGAGAATAAAAGTTTTGCATTTAGCAAATTAACTTCTTGAAGAGTTGTTTGTAATGATTTAATAGTAGCATAAGCTTCTTTTAATTCTTCACTATCATCTTCTTTTTCTTCTTCATCATCATGTTCAGCTTCTTCTAATGATTTAATAATCTCATCAAGATTAATTTCATCATCTTCTGTAAGCTCATCAGTTTCTTCTTTTAATTCATCATTTGATTCACCAGTTTTAACAGAGTCAGATGTTTTAGATTCCATAGCCATTTCTTCTTCATCTTCAGCAGGAACTTCTTCGTCCTCGCCTTCTAATTCACGAATAATAGCTTCTAGTTCTAAATCATCTTCGTCCTCACCTGGAACTTCCTCACCTTCCATGTCTTCTTTATAATGACCTTCATCATAGTTTCCTTCATGGTGTGCTTCTGCTTGTTCCTCGTCTTCTTCATGACCCATTTCAGATTTTATTTCATCTTCTTCATGACCCATTTCTACAGCTATTTCTTCATCTTCTTCTTCTTCATCTTCATACATGTCTTCAGAAATTTTAGTTGATAGCATAGATTGTAGTTTCGGAGTAAAAGCTTCTTCAAGAGCAAGTTTTGCATTTGCAATAGCAGTTTCACGCACAGCTTTAGCATCAGCAATTGCTTCTTTTAATAAGTCTTTTGACATTATAGTCTCCCGTATATTTTAATTGGAAATAAGGTTATTAGGAACCTTAATAGAAATTTATATTGTAGCTACACTATATAGAAATGTGATAGTGTATTTTGTACACATATAAATATATG
>MDTB01151363.1_pt1 | contig 11236 bp, 11 predicted proteins | sample 811161 | NCBI WGS metagenome assembly MDTB01 (sample SAMN05326650, study PRJNA326480) | marine metagenome | isolation source: seawater | place: Mediterranean Sea | collected 2009
GCACTCGAGTGGGGTTTAGTAGATGCCCTTATTGAGTAGTTCTAATTCAGATTTTTTCAATGATTGTAACGTTGGCTTGACCGCCACCTTCACACATAGTCTGTAATCCCCAACGACCGCCACTTCTTTCAAGTTCATTCAATAAAGTTGTCATGAGCTTGGCTCCAGAGCAACCCAACGGGTGGCCAAGAGAAATAGCACCGCCATTTACGTTTACTTTTTCACGGGGCACTTTTAATTCTTTCATCCAAGCTAAAGGCACAGGAGCAAATGCTTCATTGCACTCAAAGAGATCAAAATCATCAATAGACATACCGGTTTTATCCAATGCATAGATGGTTGCGGGTATCGGTCCTGTAAGCATGAAAACCGGATCATCACCTCTGACGCTCACGTGATGAATCCTGGCTCTTGGCGTTAATCCGAATTCTTTTACCGCTTTTTCTGAAGCTATCAATAATGCAGATGCGCCGTCACTTATCTGACTAGCAAGAGCGGCTGTTAGTCGTCCTCCATCAACAAGTGGATTTAATGCTCTCATCCGGTCCATGGAAATGTCGCGTCTAGGACCTTCATCCATTTCTGTTTGAGCGATAGGGAGAATCTCATTATCGAAACGCCCTTCATCTATGGCGGCTAAAGCTTTTTGATGACTCTCAAAAGCGAATTCTTCCATCTTTTCTCTTGAAATATCCCATTTTTCGGCGATCATCTCAGCTCCTCTGAATTGTGATATTTCTTGTGTCCCATATCGTTCAACCCAACCTTCGGAGCCTGAAAAAGGATCATCATGGCCTAATGGGATTGCTGCTTCGAGAGCCATCCCGATTGGGATCATGCTCATATTTTGCACTCCACCCGCTACTACCAAGTCCTGAACGCCTGCCCATATACCCATCGCTGCAAAACTAACTGCCTGCTGGCCAGATCCGCATTGGCGGTCGATTGTCGTTCCCGGAACAGTTTCGGGTAATCCTGCTGCTAGCCAAGCTGTCCTAGCTATATCTCCCGCTTGAGGACCTAAAGTGTCAACACATCCGAATATGACATCTTCTACCAAGTTAGGGTCGACAGCGTTTCTTTCCAAAAGAGAACTGATGACATGGGCTCCCATATCAGCAGGGTGGACTCCTGCCAGACCTCCGCCTTTTCGACCTGTAGGGGTTCTAACTGCATCAACTATGTATGCATCATTCATAGTTTCTCCTAATCTTCAAACTCCAGAATATCTTTCTGGAAGGTCAATCACTTCGCGTTCGGCTCTCTGGGCAGACCCAGTACTCGTTCACCGATAATATTTCTTTGCACTTGGTTAGAACCTGCATAGATAGTGTGCGCACGACTGTAGAGAAAAGTTCGTTGCAAAGAGTCCAATAAGTAACCATGATTTAAAGAATCCTCTAAAGGAGGAGTTGCCTCTAGGCCTATCATTCCTGAACTTCCGCGAATCTTTATGCCTAGCTCACCTAAACGGCGATGCCACGAGGCCCAATAAAGTTTCCCTATCGACATTTCCGGCCCCGGTACTCCCCCTCTGCTTAAAGAAGAAAGCATCCGCATTTGATTGAACCTCATAATTTGTAATTCGGAAAAACTTTTCGCTAACTCCTGTCTGATCAGGGGTTCATCTATCGCACCATTTTGTTTAGCTATTTGAATCAACTCATCTAGTTCCTGACTAAAAGAAGTTTGTTGCCCAAGAGTCGACGCACCTCTTTCGAAAGCGAGCGTTCCCATAGCAACTGCCCATCCATTCCCAGACTCACCGACAACTAAATCTTCTTGTGTTTTTGCATTATTGAAAAAAACTTCATTAAATTCAGAGCCGCCCGTTATTTGGACGATAGGTCGTATTTCTATCTCGTCTTGTTTCATGGGTGCAAGTAGATACGACAGCCCTTGGTGGCGTGTTCCTTGTGTATCAGTTCTACACAATACGAAGATCCAGTCAGAGTATTGAGCAAGCGATGTCCAAATTTTTTGACCGTTAATTACCCATTGTTCACCCTCTTTAGATGCCCTAGTTGAAATATTCGCTAAATCTGAACCTGCATCTGGTTCTGAGTACCCCTGACACCAAAATTCTTTACCTTTCAATATCTCTGGAATAAAACGAACCTGCTGTTCGGGTGTTCCGTAAGCTATTAAAGTTGGAGCTAAAAGAGTTACACCAATATTTGGTATACGGCCTGGGGCTCTGGCCTCAACATAGGTTTGATGAAAAATTACCTGTTCAAATAGTGAGCAACTACGACCACCTAGTTCTTCTGGAAAGTCAAGCCCAAGCCATCCTCCTGCGGCAAGTTCTTTTTCCCATTCCAACAGAATCTCTACTGGTATATCTTCGCGTCCAGTTCCCCCACGGTTTCGAAGCCCAGAAAATTCTCCGACTAAATGTTCCTGAAGCCAAGTTCTTACCTCTTCAGCAAAACTTTTCTCTTGATTACTTCTAGAAAACTCCACAATGAAACGGTAGCGTCTTAAAAGTCCTAAGGGTTTTTATTGGCTTCGGAAGTCAAAAGTTTGCATAGAACTTCACAAATTCCGTTAATTCTCATGGCTATTTTTTCGTATTCCTCTAGTGGCTTATCGAACGGATCGAGCACCTCGTCTCCTGCTCTTCCCGAAGTCATATGACCGCCACGTGCGGAATGCAATTCTTCAATCCACGATTTAAAAGAAGGTGACTCTTCTAGCTTCGACACCAGTGAACCTAAGCGCACTATTTCGCCAGCTAAAAAGGTTCGATTACGTGCTTGTTGCTGAATCTTAGAAATTGATAACTCATGGGGTCTTGTCATGGCAATAACTAATTCTGCTTTTTCAACAATGTCACGGCTGATTAAACGAGTTGAATGGTCTGAAATATCAATGTTAAAATTTTTCATTACTCTTATAGCTTTTTCAGTCGCCCCAGCGTCTTTTTTTGCCTCTATTCCAGCAGAAATAACTTCAATTTCTAAAGAAGTTTTCATAAAGTAGTCTTTTAAGAAGGCTTCTGCCATAGGTGAACGGCATGTATTGCCTGTGCATACAAAAAGAATCACATAAAGACAGTACCCCTTTTTAACGATCTCCGAAATCGCAATAGCACCAAAAAGCACCTAGCTTCTTTGTTAAGGAATCGAAAGGAAGAAAATATGCCAGGTCCAATGGACGGAGTTAAAGTCGTGGAGCTCGGCATTTGGGTAGCTGGGCCCGCTGCTGCGGGAATACTTGCAGAATGGGGTGCGGATGTCACCAAGATCGAACCAACAAAAGGTGATCCGTCCAGAATCTTTCAATTCTTGTTGGGTGGCGACATGCCAACTAATCCTGTTTTCGAAATGGATAACCGTTCAAAGCGTGGAATGGCTGTCGATCTTTCCCAAGAGAAAGGAAAAGAGATACTTTTTGGCTTGCTCAAAGATGCCGATGTTTTTATCACAAATCTTCGACCCGGAGGGCTTGAAAGACTAGGTATCGATTTTGAATCGATAGAAAAACTTTTCCCAAAACTTATCTACTGCCATATCACCGCCTATGGACGAGAAGGTGAAAGCGCTGACCTCCCTTCTTTTGATGTGGGGGCTTTTTGGGCCCGTTCCGGCATAGCTAGTCTCTTGACTACAGAAGATTCCGATCCACCATTTCAACGTGGTGGGATGGGCGATCATACAGCCGCTATGTCTGCAGCAGCAGCTATATCAGCTGCTCTCTTTGAGAGAGAAAAATCTTCTAAGGGGCAATTAGTCGAGACATCTCTTATCCGACAAGGCGCTTATACCATCAGTTTTGACTTAAATGCCCTGCTGATGTGGGGTCGCACAATCGCTCTTGGATCTCGTTCAGGCATGGGTAATCCAGCTATGAACAACTATAAAACTTCTTGTGGCAGGCGATTTTGGCTCGTGGGAATTGAACCTTTCCGTCACTGGCCTCCATTAGCAAGAGCAGTAGGTCATCCAGAATGGATTGAAGACGAAAGATTTTCAGATCCTGCTGCACGCGCTAAAAACGCTAAAGAACTCATCAGTAAACTAGATGAAATTTTCGCCACACGGACTCTGGATGAATGGAGCGAAATATTTGCTTCTGAACCAGATCTTTTTTGGGCTCCTGTTAACACACCAGACGACCTTTTATCTGATCAAACTTTCAATGATTCAGGGGCACTACTAGATGTGCCTGATGGCTCCACAGGTACGCTAATGATCTCAACTCCTGTGGATTTTCACAGGACTCCTGCGAGTCCAAGATCTTTAGCACCAGAGTTGGGCGAACATACCGCAGAAATACTTAGAGAAATCGGTCTAAGTGACGAGGAAATAGATTCAATGCACAGTTCAGGGATTGTAATAGACGGTTCAAAATCTTAAGAATAACTTAGAGAGCGTTAGCAAGTCTCTCACACGCTGTAACCATAACCTCTCTTGCTGCTGGGACCATCTCAAAGAAAACTAAGAAAGCATGTGGAAGCGAGGGAACACACTCATAGTGCGTCTCGACACCAGCTGCCATTAAAGCTTTCGAATATGCCTCACCTTCATCTCGAAGAGGATCAAACTCAGCAGTAATTACCTGCGCTGGAGGTAAACCGGAAAGACTTTCCGCACGAATAGGACTTGCATATGACTCATCTACAAACTTCTCTGAACCAACATAATTTCTGTAGAACCATCTGATCATCTCTCGGTCCAAAATATACCCTTCACCGTTCTCTGTATGTGAAGGCCATCTGTCTGGGTCAATATCAAAACAACCATAAAAAAGCATTTGATGTTTTATTTCAGGCCCGTTGCGATCCCTGCTCATTTGACAAACAACTGTCGCCAGATTTGCTCCTGCACTATCACCTGCCACAGCGAGACGGTCAGAGTCAATTCTGAACTCTTTTGATCTATCAACAATTTGACAAACGGCCGAATAACAGTCTTCTGGAGGAGTTGGAAAAGGGTGCTCGGGAGCTTTTCGATAATCAACCGCGATTACGGTTACACCGGAGCTGTTTGCCAAACCCCGACATTGAGCATCATGGCTATTAATATTTCCGACTACCCAACCACCGCCATGAAAGAAAACCATCACAGGTGACTCAGCCACTACCCCCTCGGGTCGATATATCCGGATTGCCATATCCTGCCCATCCGTTGTGAGTAGATTTCTATCTTCAATCACTTCGACATCTTCACCACCACCTTCAGAATAGTCTCCGTTCCCGATTCTGAATTCTTCCGGAGTTAGCGTTTCGAAATCGTTGGGTGGAAGAGATTTTATTATTTCTTGAATAACTGGGTCAAGTGGCACAATTTTTCCTCTTATTTTAAAACTAACTTTCTGCTGCGACTCTATCTTCTTCGAACTGGTACTGCGGCTCATTTACACGTGGTTGTCGAGTGTCCCCCTCTGCAGAATTAACTCCGTTATTTAATCCACTTGTTGCTTTATCTTTCCATGAAGGATCGTCAGACCAAGTCACATCTAAATCAAATATGGAACCTGGAGAATCCATATTTTCCACAGCCATGAAAACTTTACGTAATAAGTCTCTTTGAAATTCTGGTTCATGTGGACGCCCTGCCGTATAACCCAAAGGCATATCGACAAACGCTGCGCGAGGGGGATTCACTGATTCAGTTATGCTTCTTGCGGCTGTTAAGCAGATTGTTGGGAATCCTGCTTTTTCTAAAGTCCGTGCTACCAGACCCACGGTCTGGTGACAAACAGGTCAAACTGGAACCAGTAATACCAAATCAACAGGAGCATCTGGCATATTTGAAATTGATTCAAGAATCAGAGGTGCTAATTCCTCTTCGGCCCGTCTAGTGGAATAGATTCCTCCCATACAGGCAACAGAGTTAGTCGCCAAACTTCCTATTGTCTTTTCCGCTACTAGTTCATGAAGCCTGTCAGTAGGGAAAACTATATTTGGATCTTCCCGCGCTGGTTCTAGGTCATAAGCAAAATGAGTTACTCGAACATCGCTTGCAGGTTCCTTGGAAGGAATCACGCGGATACCGGTGTCATCTTCCCAGTGAAAGGCAATCTGACCTTTCGTATAGGCGCCCCCGGATGCAACCAAGGCGACATTTAGTTCTGAAATTGGTTTCTCAATAGGAGTCCAAGGTGGTGTCTCCTTTTTTTCTGCCCATCTGTAATCGTCATAACCGAGACGAGCGTATTGTTCTCTAGTGCGCTGTATGTAGTCGACTGGATCCGTTGCAGACATTAAATTCTCCTATTTATCTAACAATAGCCGAATTCAAGTCAAAATTTTCTACGAGCTGTTACTCTAAGAGTAATTACTCATATAATTTACTTGGTGATTAAATGATCTCAGAAAATTCATACAGTGTTGAAGATTTAGCATTAAAAGCTGAAATCAGCGTAGATACAATCCGCTATTATCAGGGATTAGGTTTGATCTCTCCACCCCAAAAAAATGGCCGCAGAGCCGTTTACAGCGACGAGCATATTTCTCGTCTAGAGGAAATACGAAAATTGGCATTTGAGGGTTTTTCTTTGCGTCAAATTTCATTGTTAAAAGAAGCAGTCTTAGATGGAAATACTTCAGATGACTTAAAGAATCTAATAGCAGAAGATGCAAAATCTAGAAGCTTAAGTAGAGCTGAAGTAGCTGAAAAAGCATCGGTTCCTGAAAGTCTTGTAGCTCTCTTATGTGACAACGGCCTTTTACAACCACTTTTTTATGATGAAGAACCGCGGTTTGACGAAAGTTCCGTGAGTATGGTCGAAGCGGGGATAGCGATAGCTAATGCTGGAGTCCCCTTGGAGGAACTCGTCTCTCTAGCTCAATACCACTCTTCAAATGTAAACGAAGTGGTAGATAGAGCTATCGATCTTTTTGAAGAACATATCAAAGAAGGAACGGGAGTCTCATCCGAAAAAGACCTCGCTGAAATTATGAAAGACCTACTCCCCCCGGTGATTCGTCTAGTCGCTCAACACTTTCATAAAAGTTTGCTTACCCGTTCGCTGGAAAGGATCGATGGTCGCAATAAAACAATTTTGTCAAATGCTCTGATTGCTTCGGATCCTGAAAATCTGGAGGTGATCTGCGAATGGCGTTAACTGATCAAAGTGAATCAATGCCTCGTTTATCTGTTAAAACCGTTCGCATCCCCTCTGGTATCGCTAGTGATCCACTCTCTTGGTTTCCTGACAAATCTTCGAAAGATATTTGCTGGTTTTGGGAAATCCCTGAGGATAAAACTTCATGGTTAGGAATCGGCGAAACTGAATCGATAACTCTTGAAGGTCCGACAAGATTCAGTGAGGCAAATAAACACTTTCGAAAAATAGTAAACCTAATCGACTGGGAAGCACCCGATGACGCCCCACCACCACGTTTTGCCGCCGGGTTTTCATTCGATGAAAACAGTAAAACCAATGACTGGGAATTCTTAGGCAATAGCCAGTTAATATTCCCAAGAATTCAGATACTGCGTGTCGGCGAAGATGCTTGGCTTACGACAACGAACGGGTCGCTAGCAGAAGCACCCCTTTCACCTGCTCCGAATCCAACTCAACCAACTAATACAGATCCCAAGAAAGAGGCGACCGAAAAAGATCGGAATCATTACAGAAACCTGGTGCTTACGGCTCTAAAAGAAATAGAAAATGGCGATCTAGAAAAAGCTGTGCCATGCAGGTCTCTATTTATAGAGAAAAAACCAATTATACAAAACCTTTTATCCTCACTAAGAGACTCCTATCCCGCTTGTGCGACTTTCTGCATATATAAAGACGGCAATGCTTTTGTTGGGTCTACGCCCGAAAGACTAGCCTCGACGAAAAATGAAAAACTCTACACAGCCGCTCTTGCGGGCTCTGCGCCAAGAGCACCCGATCAAGCACTAGACAGCGCTTTGGGTCAGGGACTACTCACAAGTCCGAAAGAGCAGAATGAACACGCCTTAGTAGTTGAAGAAATACTAAGAAGACTTGTCGCTCTAGGGTTGCAACCCGAGGTGACACTCGAAACAACAATTCTAAAATTAAATGGCATTCAGCATCTTTATACCCCAATTCACTCACAACTAAATTTAGAAGTCGCTCTCCTAGAGGCTATTGATGCACTACACCCAACACCAGCAGTCAGTGGACATCCTCTCAAAAGAGCGAATGAACTGAGATTAAAATACGAAAGTTTTGACAGAGGATGGTTTGCAGGACCAATTGGCTGGTTAGACATCTCGGGGGCAGGTGAATTTCGCGTGGCATTGAGATCTGGTTTGATAAATAAAAAAGGAACTACCCTTTTTGCCGGAGCCGGTGTTGTAAATGGGTCGGACCCTGAACGTGAACTTATTGAAACAGACATGAAAATCAAAGCAATGCTTGATCACATAATTGCTCTACACGACAATGAAAACGGTCAATGACCATGTCTGCAACTCTTTACAACTGGTGCCGGTCACTCTTTTATCAATTCGCGTCTAATGGGGTGCAACATGTAGCCATATCACCTGGTTCCAGATCCACTCCATTATCAATCGCTGCTGACTTGACTGAGGGATTAGAAACTTCCATACATCTAGATGAGAGAGCAGGAAGCTACTTTGCTCTTGGTTTAGCTAAGGCGACTTCCAAACCCGTTATTCTCATATGTACATCTGGAACAGCAGCTGTCAACTATCATCCCGCCGTAGTGGAAGCTTTCTATTCTGGAATTCCTTTAATAATTATCTCAGCGGATCGACCGCCAGAACTTCAGAATCGAGGAGCTCCGCAAACAATTGACCAGGTCGAACTTTATGGCAAACATGTAAGAGGCTTTTTTCAAGCTCCTGTCCCAAGTGAATCAACCCAGAAAAACGCACTCACCTTAGCCACTGAGGCCTTTGGGCTAAGTTCAAAGCCTTTTCCAGGACCGGTTCATATTAACTGTCCTCTACGTGAACCACTGGAGCCTTCTAATGTACTTTTCTCAACATTTGAGCCCTCAAACCATTTAGAGACGACTCAAGAAGCTGATGTTTCAGAATTGGAAAAGGTTCTAGGATACGAAAAGGGATTGATTATTGTTGGTCCAATGGAAACCGATTCCTCAACTTGCGACAATATATCTGAACTGGGAAGTGTCACAGGGTGGCCAGTAGTGGCAGATCCAGCTTCCAGTATGCGTAATGGTCCTCATACCAAAGACTGTGTAATCATTTCTTCCGGTGAACACATATTTCGAAGCACTTGGGTAAAACGACACAAGCCAGATGTGATTATCCAGATGGGGAGAATGCCAACAAGCAAAGGGTACAAATTGTTCTTAAACGAAGTCGGCGCTGAAAACATAATTTGCACTGATGAACTTGGATTCTTCCCAGATTCAGAAAATGTCGCCACTCAAAAAATTCCAGTCTCCCCTAGCGCTTTAGCTACAGGCCTAACCCAACTTGCTGGGAAAAAGAAACAAACAGACTGGACTCAATCGTGGAGTGACGCTGAGAGAATATCTTTGACAACTATCCGAGAACTCGTAAATAATTCAGTTTTCGATGAAGCAGCGACAGCCCTTTACCTTGAAGAAGCACTACCCGAAGAAAGCTGCATTTTTGTTTCCAACTCCATGCCGATTCGTGATTTAGATGCTTTTCTACCGTCTTCATTAAAACGACTAAAAGTTTTCGCTAACCGGGGCGCTAACGGAATCGATGGAGTTATCTCAACTGCTACTGGTGTTTCAAAAGGCTCACCTGAAGTACCTACAATTTTATTTACCGGAGACCTTGCATTCCTTCATGATCTATCAGGTTTTACTGCCCTAAAAAGACTCGGATCGAATTTGACTATTGTAATCGTCGACAACAATGGAGGCGGTATTTTTTCTTTTCTTCCAATAGCAGAAACTGAAGGTGTGGATTTCCAGAAACTATTTCACACCCCTCATGACCTTGATATAAATGTCATTGCTGAAATCATTGGTGCCAACTTTTTCGCACCCACCACTCGTCAGAACTTTCTAGATGCCCTTGAGCAATCCGTCAACACAAGCGGAGTCAATGTGATACATGTGATCGTCAATACTCAAACAAATGTTGCGACTCACAAAATAGCCTCCAACAAAGTAAGTGAAGCGTTGCAATGAATAAGACTCCTTCTCTGTTTAGCGAAATTAAAGGAGATGGACACCCATTACTGATACTCCACGGATTCACAGGAGACCGCTCAACGATGTCATCAATTTCTGAACCTCTTAGTGAAAACTACTCTGTTATATCTGTAGATCTTCCCGGTCATGGAAACACATTGAAAGATATAGAGCCACACTTATTTAATTTCGAAGACACTCTCAAAGCCCTAATAGAAGTAATGGAGTTTTATGGTCTGGAAGAATTTAACGTACTGGGCTATTCAATGGGGGGACGTTTATCTCTAGGACTAGCCACCAAATACCCAAACATAATAAAGAACACCATCCTGATAGGAGCAACAGCTGGAATAGCTGATGAAAACCAAAGAATTGCCAGACGCAGATCTGATGATCGTTTAGCAGAAGAAATCCTAGAAAAAGGTGTTGAGTGGTTTGTTGAATATTGGATGGAACAACCCATCTTCGAGTCTCAAATTAGAATAGATTCCGAAACTTTCGATGCTTACAAAAAACAAAGGCTACAAAATAATGCCCAAGGCCTAGCGAAAAGCCTGAGAGGTTCTGGGACTGGAAGTCAACCTTCTCTTTGGAGAAAACTTAACGAGATCAATTCACCGACCCTCATATTAGTCGGTGAAGAGGACCCTAAATTTAGATCACTTGCGGTTCGTTTAAATAGTGGAATTAGCAAATCGGAAATCGTAGTAGTGCCAGAATCTGGACATGCTTGCCACCTAGAAAATCCTGATTTCACGCTTGAAATGATAGAAACATTTCTAGAAGAGGTTCTTTCACGGTGAATATATGTGAAGTGAGAATCGAAAAACATACTCTCCGTTACAAAAAGCCGATCTCAACTTCTCACGGCAGTATTACTGAGCGTTCGGTAATCCTTCTCGGCCTGAAAGACAAAAAAGGGACTTGGGGCTATGGAGAATCTTCACCACTTAAAGGTTTTTCAAATGAAAATATCCATGATGTTGAAAAGATTCTTGCTGAATGGGGCGAAACCAAAAACGAGCGGTTGCTTACAGGGTCTCCTACTGCCAAAGCTGCTGTCGATTGCGCTTTTTTAGATTTAAAAGCCAAAAATAACGGCCTCCCGCTTCACAAATTTATGAATTCTGAAAGTCTGAAAGAGTTCCC
>MDTB01082876.1_pt1 | contig 11235 bp, 13 predicted proteins | sample 811161 | NCBI WGS metagenome assembly MDTB01 (sample SAMN05326650, study PRJNA326480) | marine metagenome | isolation source: seawater | place: Mediterranean Sea | collected 2009
ATTTTTAGTATCTTCCATCCACCTCTTCGTACAGTATATCTTTTGGTCTGGTTTTATGGCATACTTTAATATGAAGTCAATCATATGACTACCTACAAAGCCAGTCCCACCCGTTATTAATATGTTCATAATGAATTCAACTCCTTACATAAATCACTAATCTGTTCAATGGTTAGTTCAGGATGATTACCAAGATAAAGTCCAAAGTTATGAGCATACTGTATGTTTTTCAAATCAAAGCTGAAAAAAGGATAATCTCTTAAATAAGGTTGTAGTGCTTGATTACCACCACCAGCCATTCCCAATCTATATTCAACCCTCTCGTTGTTCAATAATACACAAACCTTCTCAAGTAGAATCTCGTTCCCATCCTTTATTATTAATGGTAAAGCAAAGTTACTGCTACCCTTTTCTAAATAATCCGTGTAGTATTTATCATCATCCAACAAACTAATCCAAAGTCTAAAATTCTCTTGTCTTTTTTCAATGTTATAATCCAATCTCTGTATCTGTTCTAATCCTAAAACTGCATTCAACTCGGTTGACCTAACGTTATATCCTGGTACACCAAAGGTAAACAAAGGATGAACCTCTGGATACTTTTCTTTGAAATGATTTATAGTATCCTCAGAACCCTCTCGCACAAATCCATGTGACCTAAACATTCTTGCTAGTTCATAAGTCTCATCGTCATTTGTACATACCATCCCACCCTCGATGGTTGTCATGTGATGACCAAAGTAAAAAGAAAACACAGATATATCACCAAATGTTCCACCTTTTAAACCATTATGTTGAACTCCATGTGACTCACACACATCCTCAATCAAATATAAATTTCTCTCTTTTGCAAAGTCTAACAACTCATCAGTTAAAGCATTGAATCCAAGTAAATGAACCAACACGATTCCAATAGTATCTTCATTTGTAGCTTTTTTTATATTTTCCAACGACATGGCTAAATTAGAAAAATCAATATCAACAAATACCGGCGTCAATCCTAAATTTATAATTGAAGAGACATCAGAAACCCAACACATAGATGGAACTATGACCTCACCTGTCTTTCGTTTCATTTTCTCTTTCATGATTGATATGGTCATGTAATTACCCATAGCGCCTGAGTTAATCATTACACTATGTTTTACACCCAACCACTCAGACCATTTTTTTTCAAACTCTTTTACTTTACGACCATTGGTAAACCTTTGATTAGGTTCATTAATGAAATCAGTTAAAGCTTTTTTATCACTATCCGTGATACTGTCGTTTATTAATTGCCATTTAAAATTCATTTTGATTCTCCAAATACCAATTTATTGTTTTTTCTATACCTTGTTTAAATGTATGAGTTGGTTTAAAACCAAGCTCCTCTTCAATTCTTTTTGTGCTAACCATTCTGAACGGTATGGTTGTTGGCTTGGTGTTGTCCCACTTTATCTCTGGTGATTTACCCGTAACCTCTAAGATAGTGTTTAAAATATTTCCAATCGTAACGGTAGAACCATAACCAAGATTATACGGTCTCATTGATTCACCCTTTTCTAATATCAGTAAAGCACCGTTTACCACATCCTTTACGTAAAGAAAATCTCTTACCACATCAGGACTACCCCAAGCAACAAATGGATTTTCATCACTCAACACTCTTCTAATTAATGCTGGAACTACATGGCAAGTTTCTAAATCAAAATTATCATGTGGCCCAAACATAGCAGTTCCTCTAGCAATTCCTATCTTCATGTCTGTTAAGTGTGAGGTGTGTTCCATCACCTTCTCTCGATACCTTCTCATCCACCCATAACCATAATATGAGATGTATGGCTCCTCATCCCAATACTCATCCTCTGTGATTGGATGTCTTCTGTCTGGATAACCAGTGGAACTATTTATATCAACAAAACCCTTCACGCCACATTTGTAACTTGCCTCTAAAACATTAGTAATAAGTGTTATCTGATTTAATGCTATCTGAAAATCAGTTGGAACTAATTTAGGATTAGCAATATTACCAGCTGAATGAATAACGTAATCAGCTCCAGCTATCAACACTATACAATCATCAATGTTAGTCAAATCTAAATCATAAATAACTTCTACTCTATCATCATTAATTTGTAATGGTCTTTTATGTACATGAGTCTTTACTATAGCACCCCTATTTAATAACTCCTCAATGTAATGAGTCCCAACAAAACCACTACCACCAGTTACAACTACTTTTTTATCCTTAAAGAACATCTTGATTATCCTTATACCACTCTATAGTTTTTATTATACCATCTTTTAATTCAGTAGTCGGAGTAAATCCATAAGACTTTGCTCTATCCATACTCATTAATCTCTTCATATCACCCATTGGTTTTGTTACATCCCATTCTATCTCCTTCTCAAAATAATCAGCAACTATTTCAGCAATATCTCGTATCGTTACTCCTGTGCCACTACCAAGATTAACCGGTTCGGTAATTTCATTCTCAACCATATGAATCATACCACGAGCCACATCTTCAGCATAAATCAAATCTCTTATCGGTGAACCATCACCCCATACTGACAAAACATCATTCTCCATAGCTTTTTTAATAAGTGATGGGACAACCATTGACCATTGACCAAAATTATCATTCGGGCCATAGACATTTGCTGGTCTGACTATTGAGCATTTATTCCAATCATATTCTTTCATGTACGCCTGAACATTCATTTCACCGATTCTTTTAGCCCAACCAGCATACCAATCATTCTCACTTGGAAATGTAGACCAAACATCATCTTCCACAAATACCTCTGCTGGATGATAAACACCAACAGAGCTTGTGTATAAAAACCACTCAACACCATAATGATGAGCAGCCTCAACCATGTTTGCATTGAACTGAATCATGGGGACACTAAATGATGCTGGCGACTCCATACATCTTTGTGGTGAACCCTTGATTCCAGCCAAATGAAATACAATATCTTGACCATCACATACGTAAGCGGCATCTGTTCTATCTCTTAAATCATAGATTGGTAAATCAGCCTCAAGTATACTTTCAGGTGAATATTCTTCTCTTAATATCCTAACGAGTTCCTTGCCAATCATTCCATTGGCACCCGTTACTGTTATCTTTTTACCTTTAAACACACCCTCTCCTATTTGTTAAAAGATACAATTGTGTATCTTGGTTGTCTAGCGTAAGATGCTACAGGACTGATAAAATGATTAAATCTAAATTGTTTCATGTCGTGAATTACTATCCTATTGAATTTTGGAAATATAGATGTCAACTCACCCTCTGTTTCGCCAATGTGAAGTATTCCACCCCAATCCCAACACCATCTTTTATTAAGATAATATACACAACCAACCGTTCCAGCATAATCATCAACATGAGTTCTGTAAAAATCTCCATCATCTAATTTATAACATCTTGTATCAAATTCCAAGAGTTTTTTTTGTGAAAATTCAATTAATTTAGGTCTGAAGTATTCATCAAAAACATCTGATATCTGAAACTCTAAATTACTTGACCTTTTAAAACTTGCCATGTAATACTCGTCTTCATTTGGAAAATACTCAGAATCATTTTTAAAAACATGGCTATAATGGTTTTCTCTAATCTGAGTTACGACTTGCCAATCTAAATCTGATTCGTATGCTAATTCCAAATCATTCGCAACATCAATCGGTAAGAAGTCATCTATTATTTCTATTCCATTATTTTTCACCATAGTAATCACCCCACTCTACGATAACTGTAGAACCGTTCCTATTGTAAGCATAAACAAAACTATCAAACACATCCTCTGGTTCTTTTAGCTCTATTAACTCGGTATCCGTTAACATACTTTTGATAGACTCGGTAAAATCTTGAGTGTGTTGTGCTCCACCATCAATTGGTTTACTAGCACCAACAGCAACTCTGACTATTACCTTTGGAACTAACATTCCCTTACTCATCTCTTTCATCTTATCAATGTGATTTACCAACTGATTTATTGCTAACATCATAAAATTAAATCTTGGATATATTGATATTGGAACATAGCCCTCAAGTGATAGACCAGCACACATTCCCATCTGAACTTCTTCTATTACTGGTAATTCAATCAACTTATCTTTAGGAACTTCAGTTAGTGTGCCTGAAATAGCATGACCACTAAAAGCCGTAGCCTGTCCTAAAAACAAAGTATTATCTTTCTCCCCTAACCATTTCATTGACCTGATTAATTCATCTTTATATTTCATCATAACCTCTAAAAGTTAACCCAAGCACCAGTTCCGTGGTGTGGATATCCATTTTCATACGTGTAATACACAACATCATCTGGAACCTCTTGTTTAACACCCCAAGCAGCATCGGTTGGTGTGTGTACACTTAAATTATTATCTTCAACCACAAACTGAATTGGTAAGTCAAAGTTCTTAGCATATTTATATGACTCATGAAAAACACCAGTCTCAAATGTCATATCTCCGATAAAACACCAAACCTTATTTTCACTTTTTTTATTTTTCAATGCCATAGCAGCCCCAAGAGCGATAGGTATTATTCCACCTACGATTGCTGATGAGTAAAATTTATTAACATTACTACTTGTAGCCATACTCCTACCCGAAAGAATGTCTTTCATCAGTTCTTGTTTATTCATCCCATGTAACAGAGCATGATAATGATTTCTCCATGCAGAAAAAACCCAATCATCAGGATGTACATACTGAAATATCTCAATCAGTTCATCTTCATTGTCCTTTGACAAGTGAACGGGTGCTAATATATCACCATTTTCATATCTTTGTTTTACCACCGCCTCGAAATAAATTAACTCTTCCTTTGTAGTGGTAACTTTTTTTTGTTTTTCTAAATGACTCGGTATTCTTATCACTTTATTTCCTCATATAAGTTGGTTAATTGTTTTTTAATTACTTTGAATGAATAGTTTTCATTTAATTTTTCCCAAGCATATTCTATCACTTTAATTCTCTTATCAACATCTTTTAAATATTCCACAAATCTTTCTTCTAATATATTCTTGTCACAAGTTGCTGTTTCAGGAAACAACAAATCATGTGATTCATTTAAACCACCAATGTTTATCGTTCCTACATTAGCAGCCTGAATTGCCTGTTGACCAGGATGTGTTGGGGACGGATCTAAATTAAAAATAAATGAAGATGGGCTCCACAACTCTACAAATTCTTTTAATGAAAGATAATCAAATTTTTGGTTAATGTCAAGCTTTTTATATCTTATTGGGATATTATATTTTTTACCGATGTAATTTGCAAAGCTATAAGTCTTACCCCTACGATGAATTGGGTTAGGTAGATAAGCAAAAATAGATTCTTCTTTTTTTGTCGAGTAAAATGTGTCATAATATAAATTAATGTTTACAGGATGAGATACGAAGTGAATTTCTTTTCCGATTAATTCTTTCATATCAACATAATCTTGTAAATTTTTCATGGTGGTTACACCATGAGCCACAACACCATCACAAGATTTTAGAAAATCTATTCTGTTTTTACTTCTAACTTCTCTGTTGTGTACGGATAACTCAACCTCTTTTAAATAAGCTACGATTTTAGCATTCGGATATCGTTCTCGTAGCCTTTCAACTGAATACTTTGGATAGTTATCATCATCCAGACCTAACCTTTCATTAGAGTAAAGAATCATGTCAAAGTCATCATCAGGTAAATCAACCCTATCAACCCACTCCTCTAAGTTTAAGAAACAACCATCGTCCCATAAGAAAGGAAAATTCCAACCCGTAACATGAAGCGCTGAAGATATGGAATGTTGATGAATATAAGGTCTGTTCTCTATGAAATCATATGATATACCGTCTTTTACATAATATGAGTTTTGTGTTGAACAATCATATATGTAGGCTAGTTTCATTTTACCTTAGTTTTTATGTAGTCTTTTATATCTAATGTGGGTGTCCAGCCAAGTTCTTGATTTGCTTTTGTATAATCAGCCAAAGTAAATGGATACTCACCCTTTCTTGCTGGTATGTATTCGACCTCGATTTGACCAAACATTTCTGTTAACTCATTTATTGAATAATTCTTACCTCTACCCAACTCATAGGCTTGTCCACTAGCTATCGGATCATCACCCAATAGATTGAAACCACATCTAACAATCCCATCCACAATATCATCTATGTGTGTGAAATCTCTTCTCTGTTCCCCATCACCAGTAACGGTTAACGGTATGTTTTCACGATACTGTTTTTCAAAAATACCAACAACCGTAGCATATGCTCCGTCTTCCAATTGATGTTCACCATACACATTGTAAAATCTACATATAGCAGTTGGTAAATTATAAACTTTATTATACAATTCACATAATTGTTCTCCACCGTATTTTGACCAAGCATAAGGGCTACCCCATAAACCATGATGAAGTGTGCTTGAACCAGCAAACACAACTGGTGTATTATCATCTCTTGCCCACTCTAATGTATGTAGAGCACTATTGAAATTATTTCTTATGGTTTTTAGTGGATTTTTTAAGGATGGTTGTATTCTAGCCAAAGCCGCAACGTTGAATATTAAATCAAATCCCAACTCTCTCCATTGTGGATAACGCTGATGGTCTACGTAAATACCCAACATATGCTCACTTGATATATCATACTCGTAATACGTACAACCCTCTTGATGATTGTGTTTAAAACCGGTGGAGTAATTATCCACGGAAGTTACCTCATGACCATCTTTCAATAATCTTTTTATTAAATTGGTGCCAACAAATCCGGCACCACCCATTACTATTATTTTCATCTTTGAATCCTACTGTATTTTTGGTTCTGTTCTTCTTGTTTTTTTATTGTCTTTGGATGTAATATACAAAAGGGTTTATCTTGTGGCAGAGTAGCGTAAGTTTGATATCCTGTTATCATTTCGTGAACTTTATATTGCCACCTTATATTTGGTCTGTTTCTAAATATCCTACCTTGCCAATCAGGAAAGTTTACCCATCCATTCTCATTTACTTGCCATCTCCAAGCTTGAGCGTGTTGTTGAGTCAATCCCTCTACCGTGTTTATCCTCGGTAAATAAATTAAATCAATACCTTCATTTGCTTCTATTATTTCGTGGACGTTTTTAATCATCCACAAACTTATCATTTCATCAGCATCAAGATTAAAACTGTAATCACCACTACCCATATTTTTCAAATGATTCTTCTGTGAGGCAAAATCACCCAATAGATTTCTCTGTTCAAATACTATATCATGTGCTGACACATAAAAATCCAATATCTGTTTGGTTTTTTCATCATCAGAGTAATCATCTAAAATGACTATTTCATCCTGTGGTTGTTTCCACTTGATTAAAAACTTTAATAACTTTTCTAAAGTATCGGTTTCATTGTGAACTAATATGGAATAACTAATTTTCACCCATACCCACCATGCTTAGTTCTATATTAGAAACCCTTAGAGCAGTCAATTTATTTAACTTATAGCTACGATATGATTTTTTAAAAACATTGTCCGAGCTAATTACATCTGAATAAAATCTACTTGGGCTCATAGCAGAGCGTCTCTTTGGATTTGCTATCTGAATTCTAAAGTAATTTTCTTTTAACGACACTAAATTCTCTTGCTCGTCTAACTCTGTCTTCTTAAAATCAATCACACTAAATAACTTTTTTAACTTTGATGGATTGATGTAATTTAAATTCAATCCCTCTAATAACTTGTTTTCATTGTACAAAAATAGTAATATCGGTCTTGGATCTGTAACATTTGATTCGGAATAATTAAACGTAACAATCATACCAGGTAATAACTTACCAACTGATATGGTTTGGGTTGATTTAATTATCTTCCGATTGTTGTATCTGTTCGCCAATTAAGTTCTCCATTTTTTCTACCATTTTGAAAGCATCGGCAAAAGAGGGCACTATCACTTCAGTAGTCTTATCTGAATTGGGTATTATCTTCCATTTTAATTTCTCATCCTCCACAGGTATTACGTTATAATTTTCAGTTGTAAATGTTGATGGAGCCCACCACCTATTTTTTACCTGTTTACAAATATCCTTAAATTCGTTTGGTTGATAATTATCAGATTTCATTTTATTACTTGAACCAAAACCACAAGATAAACACTGCATCGTTTGTTCATTATCACCCAATAAAAGCATTGATTCCATTATTTCTCCACCGACAACAGAACATTCTTCTGAATTGTTTGGGCATTGAACCTTTAAAACCATATCGGACATTATGTAATCTTTTTTAACTTTGGTAGTTTAATTGTATTTGTCTCTGGTTTGCTATCAACTTTCTTTAACTTTGGAAGTTTCAGAGGCATGGCTGATGGAGTTGATGGCACTTTTTTTAACACTTCATCTAAAATAGAGTTGAATTTTATTGCCATCTTATCTAGTGAAAATTCTCTATGATTCTTCTTTCCCAATCTTTTTCCTTTTTTAAGGAAAATGGGATATTTCTTATGAAACATTCTTATTTTTCTGATGACATCAGCTTCGGTTACGTTAAACCATTTGCTTGGTTTGACAATAATTGGTTTCCAAAGTTGACTTTCCGCAACATCTTTTAAATGCCCATCAATTAATAGCGAATCTTTATCATCTAAGAAATCCAAATGACCACTCCATTTTGAAGCAATCACTGGTAATCCACAGCAACTAGCCTCTAACAAAGGCCTACCAAAACCCTCACCATGTGTACAACTTATAAAACACTTTATCTTTGGATTGTTATACAATTGAGACATTTGCTGTATTGTTAAATCACCATGTATTAAGTAAATTGACGGTAGAGAATCAGCCGAAGAAAACTTTTTCTTTATCTCTTTTATATTTTTTATACAATCCTCTCTGTCCAATATTGAGAAATCAGCACCACTCGTTTTCAAAACCAGAGCTGGTGGATTAGGTTTGTTAGTAAAAGCCTGTAAAAAACATTTAATTAAAAGAGGAATGTTTTTTCTATCCTCTCCGTACTTACCCTTTGTCCATTGACCAACATGAAGATAAGCAAAATCTTCTTTTACTAAATCTGTCAAATCATTCGTAAATTCAGAATCTATTTCATTTTGATTTAGTGGTTTATAAACATCCGTGTCAACACCTTCAAATAATACAGAGATAGGTTTTTGTAAATTAACAACACCAGTCTTTTGCTTTGAACCATCTGGCATATCTTGCATTTGGTCATAGGTACAGTTTTTAAATGTATTTGCTGTGAAGTTGGATGGAACAATATTAAAATCCATATTGTTCATACCAGCAAGAAACTCAGGAGAAACAACGTTGGTTTCAACCCCAGCAGTTATACCGATATTGACTTTACCACCACCACCAAATTCATTAGGTATTCTGATATCAATATAAACATCGGGTTGTTGTTTTATCTGTTGTTGATTGACAAAAGCATCTAATAATTTTTTGTGTCGTGGAACTTCTGGTCTTAAATGATTTCTTGGTGTTGAGCCCCATTTAACATCAATACATTTAACATCAATATCATCCCTATCCATTATGGAGTAAAATATTGACCTTGCGTGGTCTCCGTAACCACTCCTTGTGCTAAAAGGTGCAACCATAACTACTAATCTCTTCATACACTCACCATTTTATATTTTTCTCTTGGTTTCCAATTATCAAAAGCAGTATTCATAGACTTGATAAAGTTATCAGCCATGGCAGTTGCTGTCATTTGATTCTCTCTGTAAAACTTAGTCCCTATCGCACCAAGTCTTTTTCTCTCTTTTCTACCCACATCATAAAACTCTTTTAATGCTACAGCAGCGTCTTGTGGTTCACACCTATCATCCCAAATATATGGTGTTGGTGGTGAACCTTGTAAAGATATTGAGGTTGGCCATACAGGCCTTACCCACTCCCCATGATTTTTATAACGACCTCTATGGTTTGTCCCTAACTCAACATAGTCCTCGGGCGTTAAAAGATTACCATCATCATCTTTAAATCCACATTGGTCTTGTAATCCACCCGTAACATTTACAATGATTGGTGTCCCAACGGTAACTGCTTCAGCACTACCTAATCCAAAACCTTCATTTGAAGCAAGGTTGATATAAACATCAGCAGAATTAAATAATAAATTCATAGCCTCATCGTTGAATGCTCCACCTTGTTCATATGTAAAACAAACATCATATTCAGGACACAGATGTCTATGAACACGTGGTAAATCAGTACCATTATTATCACAAGGTTGTGTATGAAATACCAACACACACTCATCTCTTTGTTCTTGAGTCAACTCATCCATGAAATATTTATAAGCTAACAATACATCACCAGGCTGTTTCCTACGAATGTTTCTGTTACTATAAAGTATTTTGTATTTTTTATCTGATAGTCCGTATTTATCCTCAAACTCAATTAACTTAACATCATCGTCTTGAACCTTTTTAAAACGTCTTGACGAAATCCCATGTGGAACAAACGTGGTTTGCCAATCCTCATAACCGTGTGGTTTTAATAATCGTTTATTAATTCCATAGGTTTGTTTTGATATGGCCATCAGTAAATCACTACTACGATAATAATTGGTGTTGTATTGTGGATCTGGCAAATCATCCCAAATGTTATAATAAAATATAGGAGTGGTTTGTCTGATTTCTGCCTCCATGTGATAAAACCAAATCCAAAAACGAGGATCTGTGTAGTGAAGTATAGCATCAGGTTTTTCATGTGTCATAACCTCTCTGAGTAAATCTCCATTACCATAACCGTCTACCGGATATATTTTTAAATATCCATTTTTAATTCCATATTCTTCCAATCCCTCTGACATATCAACCACCTTTCCTTTTTCAGGATGTTTGATGGCGCCTGCCAGTTGAACCCAATCATATTCGTTAAGTGTACCCATGACGATATCCTTTGATACCGTGGCCACTCCACTATGCATTCTTATGTCATCAGACAATAATAATATTTTTTTCTTTTTCATAATAACCTTTGATTTTTAATGTTAGAATTGACTTCCACTTATGTGTAACTTATCATAAGTTTCAATCTTTTCTCTAATCACATTATCACTTAAATATTGATGTAAAGACCTATTTACCAGCTTTTGTAAGTTCATTGATGAATTCACAGTTTTGCTTTTAAATGATTCATAAAGATTTTGAATTACTTTAACCGAAGTTAGTTTAATTTCCGTGTTTTTCATATATATATAAATATATATATTTAATTGATAACGAGTGTTTTTTTTCCA
>MDTB01145018.1_pt1 | contig 11235 bp, 12 predicted proteins | sample 811161 | NCBI WGS metagenome assembly MDTB01 (sample SAMN05326650, study PRJNA326480) | marine metagenome | isolation source: seawater | place: Mediterranean Sea | collected 2009
ATATGATTGAGGTAATATGATAAATTTAGAAGATAACAAACATCTTTTATATGCTGTAAGAATTATTTTTGAAAAAAAAGAGATTGATAATTTGTGGGAAAGCCATCAATGGGTGGTTAATGATTTGATTCCCCTAAATGTAACTAGTGGCGAAGGTCATCCACCAATTAATGACGTAAGGATTCGTCCCTTAATAAATGATGCTATATCTAAAGATGATGAGAACAAAAACTTATATGTTGCTGATGCTTCAATTGATTTACATCGTGCTGAAGCAGAAGGTTATGCTGAAAACCTTCAGTCTTCAGACCCTTCAATTTATATTGTTTTAAGAGATGGAGACTTATTAGACGATAACGAAGAACTTGATAATGAAAACAACAGCATAGATGTTCATTTGGCTGAGGTGTCACTTTCTCCCTACAATATTCAAGATTATGAAGATTGTGGAGAGGATAAAGTTGAAAAGGTTCCATTATATGGCCCTATAGCTGAGCTATTAAACAAGTTTGTAGGTGTTCATTTTCATCCTGAAGAATTTAAAAAAAGAAAAAGGGATAAAAAAAACATTGATGAGAATGTCCGCAGAGGTGGAGACCAAAGACTCAAAAAAAATTATTATAATTGATCATTAATAATTTATTGTTAGGTAAAATTGCAAATGGAAGAAGAAAACAAAGAATTAGAAGAAAATTTTCTATCTAGATGGTCCAAGAAAAAGTCTAAACAAAAAACTCAAATAGAAAATTCTAAAACTAAGCAGATAGATCCAGAAAGCTCAACAGAAACAGAACATCAATCATCTTTGGTTGAAGAAAATGATGAGCTCAACGATGAAGAGTTATTAAAAAAATATAATCTCCCAAATCCTGAGAAAATAAAAACAGAAAAGTCATTAGATGTATTTTTTAAAGAGGGAGTGCCTGATAGGTTGCGTCAAATAGCGTTACGTAGAGTGTGGAGATTAAATCCAATCATAAGATTTGCTGACGCTGAAATTAATGATTATCATGAAGATTTCACAGATGCAGCTACTGTCATTGAAGGGATGGAGACTGCTTACAAAGTTGGAAAAGGATATCTAACCGATTTAATTGATAACAAAGATAAAAAAGATGAAGACGAATCATTGGTTTCTAAAGAATTTTCAACACTTAAAAAGGATAAGAAGAAGATTAAAAAAATTTCAAAGGCAAAAAATATTGAAAAAACACAAAATGCTAAATCAAAACAAACTTCTGATGAGGTGAATAAAAATGATATTAAAAAGGTTAATCAAATAAAAGAGCCTGACAGTTCGAATGAACAAACTTCAACAAGGAAGCAAGAAAGTCCAGATTTTTCAGAACATATCAAACAAAAAATTAAGCCTGAAAATATGGTTTTTAAGCCAAAAGCAAATGATAATGATTATTACTAACAAAATCAAAGCTTTAACATCAAACTTTAGTTAACATATTAATAAAAAAAGCTTTTCTTTTCCCAAAAAATAGTAAATATTGATTTTGGGGGATATAATTTGAGTTCAAGCGCAAAAATCATTGAAAATATTAATGAAGAAGATCAGTTACGTGCTGATATGTATTCTTTTTTAGCGAATCTTTTTAGATCAGAGCCTAATTCAGAATTAATTAATCAATTAAAAGTTCTTCAATCAGACGATTCTCCCATTGGAAAATCCATTAAAACACTATCCAAATTAGCCTCATCTCTTGATATCCCAACTATTAGGGATGAATACGTTAAAATTTTTGTAGGTGTTGGTAGAGGCGAAATACTCCCCTTCGCTTCCTACTATTTAACAGGATTTTTAAAAGATAAGCCTCTTGCTAAGTTAAGGCAGGACATGGAAAAAATTGGTATTAAGTTGGAAGACAATGTCAAAGAGCCAGAAGATCACATAGCCAGTATATTTGACATGATGGCAGGTCTGATTGTTGGTAAGTTTAATAAGAAATTCTCAATTGCAGAACAAAGAGATTTTTTTAACAAACACTTGGCCCCTTGGGTTGACTTGCTGATGAGAGATATAGAAAGTTCCAAAATTGCTGTGTTTTATTCGCCAATTGGAACTATTGGTAAAGAATTTATGAAAATTGAACGTTCATCGTTCTCAATGGATGTCTCGGGGTAGCGATAGGCCCCTGTTTCATTGGCTCATATTATTGAGCTGTATATTAAGGAGTGTAAAATGAAGATTGATAAATCTAAAAAAGGTAGAAGAGACTTTTTGAAAGGTGCTGCTATAACAGCTGCCGCTGCAACTGTAGCTGCAACTGTTAATAAGACAGCTTCTGCAAACGAGACTTTAAATACTACTGGTTCAGGCTACCAGAAAACAAAGCATGTAAAAACTTATTATGAAACCGCTAGGTTCTAATATTAATTAATTTATTTTAAGGAGAAAAACTATGCTTAGAAAGAAGACGAAAGGGGTGGCGATAGGCTCCCAAACTTCATCTTTCATCGGGAAAGCTTCAGAAAAAGTTGTCGACAGACGTGCTTTTTTGAAAGGATCAGGATTGGCAGTAGGTGGATTAGCTACTGCTGCAGCCTTAGCAGGCGCTAACGTTAAGCCAGCTCAAGCTTCATATTCTAGTTCTGCTGTGGCTATGAAAAAGTCAGTTTGTACACACTGCTCAGTTGGATGTACAATAATGGCGGAAGTCCAAAATGGTGTTTGGACAGGTCAAGAGCCAGGTTGGGATAGCCCGATAAACTTAGGTGCTCATTGTGCTAAAGGAGCATCAGTAAGAGAAACAGCAAGTGGAGAGAGAAGATTAAAATACCCTATGAAACTTGTTGGTGGTAAATGGACAAGAATGTCATGGGATGATGCAATCAATGAAATCGGAGACAAGATGGAATCCATTAGGAAGACATCAGGACCAGACTCAGTATATTGGTTAGGCTCAGCAAAATTTAATAATGAGCAATCTTATTTATTTAGAAAATTTTATGCATATTGGGGTTCAAACAATGGTGATCACCAAGCAAGAATTTGTCATTCAACAACTGTAGCTGGTGTTGCTAACACTTGGGGCTATGGAGCAATGACTAATTCTTATAATGATATTCATAACTCAAAAGCTATGTTTGTCATTGGTGGTAACCCAGCAGAAGCTCATCCAGTTTCATTAATGCATTTAATGAAGGCAAAAGAGCAAAATAACGCCCCGTTAATTGTATGTGATCCACGTTTTACAAGAACAGCAGCACATGCTGACGAATATGTTAGATTTCGTCCAGGATCAGATGTGGCCCTAATTTGGGGAATTATGTGGCATATCTTCGAGAATAAGTGGGAAGATAAAACATTTATTAGGCAACGCGTTTATGGAATGGACGAAGTTAGAGCTGAAGTTAAGAAGTGGAACCCAGAGGAAACTGAAAGAGTTACTGGTGTTCCTGGATCTCAGCTTAAGAGAGTTGCCAAAATTATGGCTAATAACAGACCAGGTACTTTCATTTGGTGTATGGGTGGAACTCAGCACACTAATGGAAACAACAACACTAGAGCATACTGTGCATTTCAATTAGCTTTAGGTAACATGGGTACTGCTGGTGGTGGTGCAAATATATTCCGTGGCCATGATAATGTTCAAGGCGCAACTGATTTCTGTATATTATCCCATTCATTGCCGGGATATTATGGACTCTCAGCTGGTGCTTGGAAGCATTGGTCTAGAGTGTGGGGTGAAGATTATAATTGGATAAAAGCCAGATTTGCTTCAATGAAAGGTAAAGATGGTAAAACCAAGAGTATGATGAACCAGAAAGGTATACCTGTATCAAGATGGATTGACGGTGTTCTTGAAAAGAAAGAAAATATAGAACAGCCAGATAACCTTAAAGCTATGGTATTCTGGGGACATGCGCCAAACTCTCAAACTAGAATGAAAGAAATGAAGGTTGCTATGGAAAAATTAGACCTGATGGTTGTAATTGATCCATATCCTACAGTATCTGCTGTTTTATCTGATAGAACTGACGGAGTTTATTTACTTCCATCAACTACTCAGTTTGAGACATATGGATCTGTAACAGCCTCTAACAGATCACTTCAATGGAGAGAGAAAGTAATTGAGCCATCATTTGACTCACTTCCTGACCATACAATTATTTACAAGTTTGCAAAAAAGTTTGGATTTGCAGATCGTATGTTTAGAAATATTAAAGTAACGAATGATGAGCCATATATTGAAGACGTCACCAAAGAATTTAATGGTGGTATGTGGACTATAGGCTACACTGGTCAGTCACCAGAAAGACTTAAAGCACATATGAAAAACCAACACGTTTTTGATAAAACAACTTTACAAGCTGTTGGTGGAGAAGTTGATGGTGATTATTATGGTTTACCTTGGCCTTGTTGGGGTAATCCAGAGATGAAACATCCAGGTACTCCTTTGCTATATGACACATCCAAACCTGTTGCAGAGGGTGGACTTTGTTTTAGAGCTAGATTTGGTGTTGAACACAAAGGTAAAAATTTATTAGCCGAAGGTTCATATCCAGTAGGTTCTGAGATAAAAGACGGATATCCACAATTTACAATGGCTATGCTTAAAAAACTTGGCTGGGATAAGGATTTAACAGCTAAAGAAAAAGCTGCGATTGATAAAGTTGCCGGTGACAAGACGAACTGGAAGGTCGACTTATCTGGTGGTATTCAAAGGGTTGCTATTAAGCATGGTTGTGCACCATTTGGAAATGCTAAAGCAAGGGTTGTTGTTTGGACATTCCCAGATCCAATTCCGTTGCATAGGGAACCGCTATATACTTCAAGAAGAGATCTTGTAGCAGACTATCCTACATATTCTGATAGAATGGCATATAGACTTCCAACTCTATATAAATCTATTCAGGATGTAGATCATTCTGTAAAATACCCAATGATCCTCACTTCCGGAAGACTGGTTGAGTATGAGGGTGGTGGAGACGAAACAAGATCAAATCCATGGCTTGCTGAGCTACAACAGGATATGTTTGTAGAACTCAATCCATTTGATGCCAATTCAAAAGGAATTAGAAATGGTGCAATGGTTTGGGTTGCAACTCCAGAGGGTGCAAGAATTAAAGTTATGGCTATGGTAACAGAGCGTGTTGCCAAAGGCGTAGCATTCTTACCTTTCCACTTTGGAGGCCATATGGAAGGAAAAGATCTTAGATCTAAGTATCCAGAGGGTGCAGATCCTTATGTATTAGGTGAAGCAGCTAACACTGCTATGACTTATGGATATGACTCAGTAACGCAGATGCAAGAGACAAAGTGCTCATTGTGTCAAATTGAACTAGCTTAAGGAGGGCTTAAAAATGGCACGAATGAAATTCTTATGCGATGCAGAAAGATGTATTGAATGTAACGCCTGTGTAACAGCATGTAAGAATGAACATGAGGTACCATGGGGAATAAACAGAAGAAGAGTTGTAACAATACAAGATGGAAAGCCAGGAGAACGATCAATCTCTGTTGCTTGCATGCATTGTTCAGATGCACCATGTATGGCGGTATGCCCAGTGGACTGTTTTTATCAGACAGACCAAGGTGTTGTATTACACTCTAAAGATCTATGTATCGGTTGTGGTTACTGCTTCTATGCATGTCCTTTTGGAGCTCCTCAATTTCCACAAGCTGGAAATTATGGTTCTAGAGGTAAGATGGACAAATGTACATTCTGTGCAGGGGGACCTGAAGCAGACATGGGTGAGTTAGAGTTCCAAAAGTATGGACGCAATAGACTTGCAGAAGGTAAATTACCATCATGTGCAGAGATGTGTTCAACTAAAGCCTTACTTGCTGGAGACGGGGATGAAGTAGCTGATATCTTTAGAGAGAGAGTAGTTGCTCGTGGATTCGGATCTGGTGCTTGGGGTTGGGGAACTGCATACCAACTAAAAGGTTAAAAACGTACACAAAAAAGGCGGATTTATCCGCCTTTTTTGATTCTTGAAATCTTACAATTTTGGGGTATGTAATGATTAAAATGAATAAAACATTTATAGTTATCTCAATCTTTCTAACATCTTTGGTTTTAAGCTCATGCCAAGAGGAACAAGGAAGAATATTAAATTATAAAAAAGGTGTGTATTTAGGTAAAAAAGACGCTAGTTTAACTAAAGAACAAGTAAATAAACTAAAGTTGCATACTTCAAGACAAAGAAGTAATTAGGAGGAGAGAATTAATGGTTAGGAAACTGTTTATCGCATTTACTATGGTATTTGTAATTAGTCTCACATTTGTAACCAATCCAAATTCATCAATGGCTCAAGTAAAGGGGGAAGTTCCTGGTAACACATTAGGATTAAAATCTGATGCTGACTTGTGGCGATATATTAGAACTGGGAATGCTGGATCTACACAGATGAAAGATCAGTTATCAGCAGTGATGATTCAATCAGAAGGTGATAATTGGAGAGCAATAAGAAATGGTCCGGTTACGCTATATGGTGGATTAGGCCTACTAGCCATTATTGGTGTCCTTTTTGCGTTTTATATGTATAGAGGAAAAATAAAAGTGGATGCTGGTCTGTCTGGACAAACAATCTTAAGATTTGCTGCAATTGATAGATTTGCCCATTGGTTGATGGCTGGATCATTTGTTTTGTTAGCTTTAACAGGCTTAAATTTGCTTTATGGGAAACATGTATTATTGCCTATTTTTGGCCCTGAAATTTTTACTGCTATCACAATAGGTGGTAAATATATTCATAATTACTTAGCCTTTGCATTTATGCTAGGTTTAGCATTAGCATTTGTATTGTGGGTAAGACATAATATACCAAATAAAGTTGATTGGGAATGGCTCAAAATGGGTGGTGGCATATTTAAAGCAGGTGTGCATCCACCAGCAAAAAAATTTAATGCAGGGCAAAAAATGATTTTTTGGATAACTATGATTGGAGGTCTTTCAGTTAGCATGTCAGGAATTGCCTTAATGTTTCCATTTCAAACTACAATGTTTGCTGATACATTTGCCTTACTTAATGTTCTTGGATTAGGTTTGCCAACAGATTTAACACTTTTACAAGAGCAGCAATATAATCAGGTTTGGCATGGAATTGTATCTTTAGGTCTTATGATAATGATTATTGCACATATTTATATAGGTTCCGTTGGAATGGAAGGCGCTCTTGACGCCATGAACAGTGGTGAAGTTGACAAGAATTGGGCAAAAGAACACCATGGTTTATGGGCTAAGGAAGTAGAAGAAAAGTCAAAATCAAAGCCTGAACCTGCTGAGTAAATACTATTAGAATAAATGCTTTTTAAGACAATCTCTATTAAAGATATCGTAATTTATAAATTAATTATGATATCTTTTTTACTTATAATGAAAAGTTCACATAGCATTGAGCAATACACTGCCCATGGTGGTCCAGTTAAAGGTTTGGCTGTGTCAAAAAATAATAAACTAATGGCCAGTGCCAGTTTTGATTATTCTGTTGTTGTGTGGGATTTAAATCCAATTAAGGAGAAAATTACTTTGATTGGTCACGATGCTGCAGTAAATGCAGTTGAATTTTCGCCAAAAAATGATTTTTTAGTATCAGGTGGGGATGACAATAATATCTTACTATGGTCACTAAATGACATTTATAACATAAATGAGGAAATACAGCCAATTAGACTTGGAAATCATAGGGGTAAAATAGCTGATTTTGAGTTTTCAAGTGACGGTAAATTTTTATTATCAGCTAGTTGGGATGGCACAGTAGGAGTATGGGATTTAAAAAAAAGACAAAAAACACACTCACTTGTTGGCCATAAAGGCCCGGTCTACTCAGTTAAATACTCAAAAGATAATAAGTTTATATATAGTTCAGGGTATGATGGCGAAATTAAACTTTGGAAAGTAAATAATGGTGAATATGTAAGGCCATTAATTAAAAATGGATGGGGCATTTCAAAATTTGAAGTAGATGAAAAACAAAATTTTATAGCTTTTGGTTCAACAGACGGACAAATAAAAATAAATAAATTTGATCAAGATGAGACTATTTTAAACATAAAGGAAGATAGAGTCCCAATATTATCAATGTATTATTTAGAAAAAGAAAATTTGATAAGTTTTGGCAATGCAAAAGGAAGAATGATTATATTAGATACTAGAAATTGGACATTAGTAAGAGACTTTAATGCTGTTAATGGTCCAATATGGGACAATATTCTTTTTCCTAATGATTCTTCATTAATTGTTGCTGGTCTTGACGATTTTTTAACAAGGTGGCAGATATTTGACTTTCCTCCAAAGTTTTTAGAAAGACCTGGGCCAGCTAGAAGATTTAACCCTGTAAAAGAGGTTAGTAACGGTGAAAAACAATTTGCAAGGAAATGCAGTGTTTGTCATACTCTTGTAGAAAATGGGAAAAAAAGAGCAGGACCAACACTTTATAAAATTTTTGGGCGTAAGGCTGGAACATTAGAAGGTTATAAATATTCGAAAGCTCTAATTGATTCTGATATAATATGGAATGAAGAAAGTATTAATAGGTTATTTGATGAGGGACCTGATAAAGTAACACCAGGTACCAAGATGCCTATACAAAGAATGAAAAAAATTCAAGATAGACAAGATCTTGTAATGTTTTTAAAGAAAGCTACTAACTAAACAAAGGAGTTTAAAATGAAAATGTTTTTTACAAGTAGTGTGTTTGCAATAATAGTTGGAGTAGGTGTATACATAATTTTAACAAGTACGGGTATGGATACTGCTAGTGTTATGTCAAGTACTAATGTAAGATTATAGACTTTATAGATCTCTAGATGGTTAATAAAACTATTAAATCAGTTTTATACTTAACTATACTCTTAATAAATTTTAGTACCCTAGCTCACGACTCTTCTAAGGTTTGGGAAAAAGCTTATAAGTCAACTGTGGTGGTTTTGCCAACTTGGCCTGGATACAATAAACCTGGTTTTGGAGCCCCAGCTGGTACCGCACCAGCCGGAACAGGTTTTTATATGTCATTAGATAACAAAGAAAAAATGACAAGCTATATACTTACAGCTGCGCATGTAATTAAAAATGCTAAGATAGTAGAAATTAAAAATTATAATAACAAATCTGAGCAAGTTGAAGTGATTTTGACTGACTTTAAAACTGACATTGCTATTTTAAAATCAAAAAACAAAGGACAAAGTGTTAAAGTTACAAAGAAAAAAATTAAATATGGTAATGAAGTTTGTTTGATAGGAAATAGTTTTGGTATAGGGCAAAGTTTATCATGTGGGATAGTATCGGGTCTCAATAGAACAAGATTGGGTTTCAATCCTATTGAGGATTTTATTCAAACAGACGCAGCAGTTAATCCAGGTGCTTCAGGTGCACCATTATTAAATAAAAATGGTGAACTGATAGGTATGGTAGACGCAATATATACCAAGGAAGCAGACATTGATGCTGGAGTTAATTTTGCAATTGATATTAAATTAATACAAAAGTTTTTGAATAAATATTCTAGTCAGATAAAATAGACATCTATGTCAATTACACCAACAAAATTAGAAATTGCACGAGATCTTTTAAAAGATTCAATTTTAGAAAAAGATGAAAAGATACAATCACTTATTCATAAAGCTCAAGAACGTATAAATTATAAAACAATTAAAAGTAGGTTGAACTTACCTTCAACTGCAAACTCTGCTGTTGATGGTTATGGAATTTTACACCAAACATTTATTAATAATCCAAAAAAGGAATTTGAAATTGTCGGTGTAGCTAAGGCAGGGCACCCTTTCAAAAAAAAGATTTTACCTCATCAAGCCATTGAAATTTATACGGGCGCTATAATGCCTGAGGGAGTTGATACGATCGTAATGCATGAAAAATGCAAAAGATTAAATAATAAAGTGATTATTAATCAAAAAATTAAACAAAATCAAAATATGAGACCAATAGGCGAAAATTTAAGAAGGGGTGAGGTTGTTGTAAAAAAGGGGAAATTACTCAATGCAGCAGATATTGGACAACTTGCTGCATCTGGAAATAATAAAATTGATATTTATGAAAAACTAAATGTCTCAATTATTTCAACTGGAGATGAATTAATTTCAACTGAAGCAGAAAATAGATTAAAAGGTCAAATTTATGATTCTAATAAACCAATGTTACTTTCTTTATTAGATCACAAATTTTTAAATATACATGATTTAGGAATAGTAAAAGATAACAGAAATGAGTTAGCAAAAAAATTTGATGATGCCTTGTCAAAAAGTGATGTAGTAATTTCATCTGGAGGGGCTTCAGATGGTATAGAAGATCACACGCAAAATGCAATTAGAGATGTTGGAGCTGAATGTTTACTTTGGCAATTAGCTATGAAGCCGGGGAAACCTATGGCGATTGGAAGAAAGAAAAATAAAATTATTTTTTGTCTACCAGGAAATCCTGTAGCTGCATTTGTTTGTTCAAAGTTATTAATAAAACCACTCTTAATTAAACAAGCGGGCGGTGTAGATTTGGAACCATTAGCTATAAAAATTCCTTCAGGTTTTGAACACAAAAAAAGAAAAGGTAGGGCAGAGTATTTAAGAGCAAAAATAATCAGTAAAAAGCATGGGGATTATTTGGTAATCCATGGAAGGAAAGGAGCAGGTGTGATTTCTTCACTAACTGGTGCAGATGGTATTGTAGAAATACCTATTGATTACGAAACAGTTAATGTAGGACAGCTTCTTAAATTTTATCCTTTTGAACATAGATGCTTATAATTTATTTTAGTTAGGTATAAGGTTTTTATCCCATTTAACAATGACATTAAAAGAAATCGATATCCTTGGAAAATCAGACATATTAGGATGTACAAGATGATGTAGAAATGCTGGCCACAAAAGTAAATCTCCTGACTTAGGTAAAACTCTATATTCAGGATCTACTTGTTTATCACCCCTGATTGAATTCATATTTGCCTGAGGGCGTGGATCAAAAAAACTAATTGAAGCTGGGTTAAGATCAGATCTAAATATTTCAGCATCTGATTGGTCAGGAACATTTATATAATAGGTTCCTGACAACCAAGAATGTGGATGGTTATGAAGATTATGATAATCTCCTTTCATATTAACATTACCCCAGCCTTGGATAGACCAGTTTAATTCATAATTTACTCCTGATTGTTTTGCATAATCATATACAGCTCTATCGATACATTGTTTAAGCCAAAACATAGCAGGATGATCCATTTCCAAAATATTTTGAGATATATAATTTTCTGTCATATTCTCCTGTGAA
>MDTB01199569.1_pt1 | contig 11235 bp, 11 predicted proteins | sample 811161 | NCBI WGS metagenome assembly MDTB01 (sample SAMN05326650, study PRJNA326480) | marine metagenome | isolation source: seawater | place: Mediterranean Sea | collected 2009
CCTAACGGCTGGCTCGGCGACAATTCTCCCTCGAACGGGATGTTAAAACCCGTCTCAGAACCCTCCTTCAGGGTTGCGAACAACATCTACCGAGGACCTTATACCCGCTATGACTCAAAAGGAAATTGAAGGCGGCAGCGCTGCCGAAGACGCATCCGCTACCCCAGTAACCGCGAAGCCCAGCGCCTCCGCAAAGCCCGGGTCTAAGAAACCCGCCACAATTGGATCCTCAATCGTCATCCATGGGGACGTCACCGGTGAGGAAGACCTCGTCGTAGACGGCTCTATCGAAGGAACGGTGAACTTCAAAGACAATAACCTTGTGGTCAGTGAAAACGGGCGAGTAACCGCGAACATCAACGCCCGGATCATACGGGTCGACGGAGAGGTCAAAGGCGAGCTTTTTGGCAGCGAACAAGTCGTGATCAGCCCCTCTGGCAAGGTCATGGGCGACATCCGTGCGCCGCGCGTTGTCCTGGAAGATGGTTGCACCTTTAAGGGCTCGGTAGATATGGAGACCGACCAACGGTCTATCGCTGATCGCGCAACCACGCCAAGGCTACGGCCAGCTGCGGCTCGGCCAGTACGGCCCGGACGTGAGACACCCGAAACTGGTTCGATCCGAAACTAAAAAACCGCGGCGAAAGCCGCGGTTTTTCCTTGCCCAGTTCGCGCCCTTCTACAGCCGCTAATCGGAATTACCTAAACTCATCCAGTTGGGCACGCTCCAGCCACGACCGTTCGCGCGGACGCCTTTCGAAGACTGTCCTCCCCGGCAATGGCCGTCGTTTCGTTATTCTCAGCCAGTGTCCGCCCGGTCGGTTGAGCTACCGAAAACGCTCGGATCGGCCCGGTGATCAACTCGGGATGCTCATAAATCATTTCATCCGATAACGGAACGAAAACAAGTTTTTTCACGTTACAGCTCCCCTTGCGTGCATTACGGCAAATGTTAGTCAACCAGAAGGGTTTTCGCCCGGGAAACCTGTGGTAAAACAATGGCAAGGAAATGGCATTTTGGCGAGACCGGCTGTATCTTTAGTTTTTAAAGGTCTCCAGAAAACAAGGGGTTGATATATCATGGCAACCATAATAGCGATCGTTGAGGACGATACCGACCAGCGTGAAAACTACAGGGATGTGCTGACAGCGCACGGGTACGAGGTTCGGGCATATCCAGATCGCCCCAGCGCCGAAATTGGGTTTAACCGCGAACTGCCTGACCTAGCTTTACTGGACATCATGCTCGGCGAGGATATGGACGGCGGCTTCGACCTTTGTATGCAGTTGCGCAATCTCAGCCCTACCCTTCCAATCATCTTCCTCACCGCACGAGACAGTGATGCCGATCGAATATCCTCACAAAGGATGACGGCCTGGGACTACCTCACTAAACCCGTCAGTCTCGAATTTCTCGTCGCGCGCGTGCACGCGCTGCTTCGAATATCTGAGCAACTACAGACCCAACCAATACCTGAGAATAATGTCTCCGTTGGATCTTTGGAGGTCAACGAAAAAAGCATGCTCGTTCACTGGAAGGGCGATCCGGTTAACCTGACCCTAACGGAGTTCTGGATCATTGAGTCGCTGAGCAGGAACCCTGGGCACGTTAAGACCTATGATGCCCTGAGCGATGTAACTCGACAGGGTTTAGTGGAGCGGAATACCATCAATGGATATATTCGCCGCATCCGCAACAAGTTCCGAGAACTCGATTCTGACTTCGACCGCATTCAAACCGTTCACGGCACCGGTTACAAATGGGAGCAGGACTACGAGTGAACTCGCTCGTCGGTTCGCGCTCGGCTAGGACGCCTCCCGATGGCGGCGCAATAGTAGGGCCGTCCCGAATTCGGCCCGGACTCAAAATCCGGACCAAACTTTTATTGCTTGTCCTCCTTCTTCTGGCTATCCCATGGATGGGCTATGAATCTGTTCGGGAGATGGAGAAGTTTCTTCTGGAAGGCCAGGAGCAGGCGCTGGAACTTACTACCCAAGGCATCTCAAGCATCCTCGGCAACCGCACGGATCTCTTCGATCCCGGAGTCGGCGTCCCCGAGGTAATTGGGAGGCCTCTTACCAGTCTTTTGAATGAGATAGAGGAACCGCTCGCTATCGATGCCCCTGCTGAAACCTGGGCTGCCAGTGTTGGACCGCTCACCCATTTCTCCGGGTCCGGCTTGTTTGAATGCGGACCCGACTACGAACCTGAATCACTGGCCGTCCGCCACGGGCTCGCCCTGGGTCCTGACTTTGTTTTCGTATTTTTTGAAATAGACGACGATTCCTTGGTGTTTAGAGATCCGACCCTTCTCTCGTTAGACGCTAACGATCAAACTCGAATGACGATCCAGCGAAACAACGGTGAAATACTCCGATATCTACTGACAGCCCAGGCCCCAGGACGACTCAGTGTTTATCTGATGCGCGAAAACTGGAGGGACGTGGTCGATGGGGAAGCCTTGAGAGATATTGCCGGGACGCTTGATCCGCTCACAAGCGGCTTCGCGGTCAAACTCCGTATTCCGCGAGATTTGCTTGGCGTGGGCGCACGTCTTAAGTTTGAGGTAGTGGATGTTGATGACCCGAAGAATCGTGAAATTGAGCAGATCATCAGTACCGAGCCAGATCCAGGGTCTTACGAATTTGGCAGTGTACGCCTGATTACCCCCGAACTCGCCAAGCTTATACAACCGCTCTATATCTCGGAAGCCAACATCACGGTGTGGGACAGATCTTTTCGCGTGCGAGCCCAGATTGGCTCGGTGGTACCGCCCGCGAGAGAGGCCTTTGGTATGACATCGCCCGAAAATGCGTCACTTTTCCAGCGTGCTGAGGACCAACTTATTTTATTTCTCGGCTGGATTCTGAGGAGCCCCGCACGAGGCCTCACCGACATGCCGGCCGACTCCAGTACGGAAGATCAACGTGTTTTGGCACAGGTCCTGTCCAGGGGGGAGCTAATCACCGAACGCCGACGCTATGGAGACGCAAAACTAATTGTTACCGCTTCCCCGATCTGGGCCCAAGGCGACATCGAGGGAGCCGTGCTCATCAAACAGAGCGCGAACAAACTTTTGGCGCTGCAGTACGAAACCCTGCAACGCTTCACGATCCTCTTCCTCGCCGTGTTTATCTTTCTTTCTCTCGCAATCCTTATATTTTCAACACGCCTCACCTATCGGGTGGGCCGCCTGCAGCGAGAAACCGAACAGGCCGCGTCCTCTGAAGGAAGGCTCCTGAAGGATCGAATTCGTGCCGGCGCCCGCTCTTCAGATGAACTAGGGAGCCTCACCCGAAGTATCTCATCGATGCTTCACAATCTCGGCCAATACACCCGTTATCTCGAAAAACTGCCCGACACACTCGCCCATGAACTGCACAACCCGCTTAATGTGGTGAATTCTTCTTTGGAAAATCTTCAGTACAACCACCGCGAGCTTACTGATGACAAGCATCTGCAACGGGCCAGAAACGGTATCGGACGCCTACGTTCAATCATTACAAGCCTCACGGAGGCCGCCAGTCTCAAAGAGGCATTAAGCCAGGAACAAGAACAGCTTGAGCGTTTTGACCTTCGCTCACTCATTCAGAACTGTGTGGAAGGCTATCAATCTGCGAATCCGGACTACCGGATTGTGGCGACCCTAGCTCCGACCTCTGCCTGGATTTTCGGGGTCCCAGACCGTATCGCGCAACTGCTCGACAAACTTATCGACAACGCCATTGCCTTTGGTGCGCAAAATGGCCTCATCATCGTGCATCTTCGAGACGTCGGCGATAACCTGGAACTGACCGTATCCAACGACGGGCCTGCCCTACCCTCTGAGATTGCAGACAGTCTCTTCGACCCGATGGTTTCCAGTACCCGCGATGCGCGAAAGACCCACCTGGGGCTCGGTCTCTACATCGTACGGTTAGTTGCGGAATTTCACAAAGGAACCGTCGCTGCGAGAAACCGTCATGGAGGAATCGGCGTTGAGGTGGTGGTGTCGTTACCAAGGCTCACGAGCCCATAATCGTTGAGCCGGCAATCCGTTCGTCGATTGCTACAACAATCCAGTGACAATATCAGCGACTTCAGGCTTGCCGCGTTGTACCTCGTCTTCAGAAAGTCCTTGGAGCTCATGAGGAAACACCAACCATTGGTCTGTCTCATGCGTAAAGAAGTCCGGAACCCTGCCCGTCTCGCTTTTAGAGGGCTTATACCAGCACGTTGCTACCCGGAGATCCTCAGGAAAATTGCGCCGACAACGTGCCTTCAGCTCATCCACGATCGCCTCGATGCTGCGGCCCGAATCCAGCACATCATCAACAATTAAGAGCTTATCCTCGCGATTTAACTTACGGATCAGATACCCGAGCCCGTGCACCTGCACCGCGTCCGACGTATCTGCAATTCCACGGTAGTAAGAAGTGCGGATAGCCACATGATCTGTTGAAATCCCGACGTATTCCAACAATTCCTGAACCGCGATTCCCACTGGAGTACCGCCCCGCCAGACTCCCACGATGAAGTCCGGGCGAAATCCGCTTTCAATGATTTTCCTACCTAACATAAAGGAATCGCGCAAAAGCTCGCTTGCTGAAATAAAGGTCTTTTCAATCATGACTCACCTAACGGGTGTTATTAATCAACGCCTATCGTCCGCATCAGGGACAGGGTACGGGTTAACCGACTTCTCAGAAGAAGCGTCCTGCGAGTTCATTGAATCAGTCTCTGTGTCGGCGTCCAGATCGCTTTTGTCTGAGTTACCTGAATCGATCGTCTGTCCGTTTGGTTCTGGTGCGGCATCGATCGCCTGCGACTCAGCCTTAATGATTTCGCCCGTATCGCCCGATTGTTCCGCGCTCTCAACCACAATTGTAACGCCCTCTTGAGTAGTCTCAGCTCTGGACTCGACCGTGCTGTGGGCATCCTCCTCAAGGTCTTCGACTTTTTCTGGTTCGGGTGGTGCAGCGGCTTTTTCAGCCGTTTTGCTCCCCGCCTCATCGGCTGTCTCTCGCTGGATCTCCACAGTTGACCCTGGTGTCTCCTCATCTTCCTTTGCTGGTTTGGGTGGAGGCGCCACAATCCAGCCTGGATCATCCCCCTGGACCCCGGCAGGGAGGTAATAGATCACCTGAATAGGTAACTCTTTTTCCGGGTGACGTTTTTTAAACTCGTTCACCCCGACCCGGGAGATGCCGTAACTCAAGAATATCTTGCAGCGCCCGCAAGTTACCCCCCGATACCGGGCACGTTGCTCACCATTTACCCAGACATTTATTCTGCCATCGGGATTATTCCAGACCCCTTCTACAATAATCTCATGCCATTGGCCACGAAGCTCACGTTCATTAATCACAGAGAAAAAACGTGACTCATCGTCAAAGCGACTGCCGAACCACAACGCGCCAGTGCTTCCAATCTCAAACACCCATGCCGCGCTACCGGTGGCCCTATCAATAAACTGTCCATGTCGGTTGCGGGCAGGATAACTCCCTTTAAAATCTTCCGGGAAAAAAACCTCCCAGCGATACCAATATGCGTCCGAAGAAGAGCTGGGCGGATTGGTATCCTGAGCAAGTTCGGCACGCTCAACGCTGTTTTCGCAATCATTGAACGGTGGTTCAGAGAGGCAATCTCCGGGGCGGAGCTCAAAACGCTGGACGATCGGATCTGATGCAAGCCCGGTTGGATCCCCAACCTCAGTCACAGCCCACACCTTATCCGTCAGAAACCGTGTAAACCCCTCCCTTTGATCATCAGCCGCATGCGCAAAGACCGTCACGAAAATGAGACCAATTCCTATAATTCGAGAATCCATTACAAAACCTCTAGGTCGACAGTGGCAGATGAACCGACAACGGCTTCACTGATCTGGTCGGCGAGGATCTCAACTTCTGGCCCGAGAGCTCTTGAATCTGTCACTGGCGGCACCATCGATCGAATCGCCTCCAAGAAACCTGTAAGAGCGGGAGGCGCGCTCCTGTCTGTAACGTACAAGGCCTGACTTGCAGTAACTCCAAGGTAAGCTAAAACGGCATCCAGCGCTTTACTGGCCGTTCCATATTGATTGAAGGCCCAGAATGTGGGTACCCCAATATCATTTTGGCCAAAGCCACCACCCTCCGAACCGGGTAGCAAAGTAACTTGAGCAGCCCTCCTCGCCTCCTCCTGATACGCGACAGCCGCCATTCCCGCGACGCCGATGTAGCCATCCTCCTTTGCTAGCAGCTGATCAGGAAGATGAGAGACTTTGCTGTCCAGCAGCTTGGTGATCTGCCGATCGCCCAGGGTTGAAAGGTCTGCCCAGGAGGCTGTCGCGCCATCAATCGCGGGATAGGCCAGGCCGTTGTGATACCCCCCGGTCGAAAAGACACGACCCAAAGGATAATCATTATCGGGTGGTATATATACTGGATTATCCGTAATACTCGATAACGACGAGTTAGCGACCGACTCCAGACGACCAACTGCGTGTTCGGCCTGGGCCAGAACCCGGGGAAGTATCCGCCACGACACAGGTGCCTGAAAAGAACGACGCTCATGGTCTCCACCCTGGGTGAGCTCTCTAAGCTTTCGCAGCGCGCAAAGCTCTTCGGGGGCCCTCCAGAGCAAATCCAGGCTGGGGTCGCATGCCGCTAGCGGGGCGCGTAACGCCTCAATGGAGAGAGAAAAAAACCGGTAGGCCAGGTCCAGGCGTCGCCGGGCTGATAGCGCAACATCTGCTGCAAGTGCGCTCGCACAGGGTGACCCATTGACCAGAGCAAGATTCTCCTTAACCCCCATGACGCGTTCTTGCGAGAGATGGTTAAAAAGGTGTCCTAGCGGTTGGATTTCGCCAGCGCACCCGATCCCTCGGGTAGGTACTGGAGGAAAACGGTTTTCATCGAGCATTGCAGCAACCTGCCCCACCAGATCTGAGGAAACCGCAGCATGCCCTTCTATAAAGTTCACAAGCCTGGCGAAAACAATCCCACGCACTAGTCGTTCCGGCGCGGGATCGCCAAAGGCCGCTGACGTTGCGAAACTTATTTTTCTGGCATGAATTTGCCGTTGTTGTTTATCAAAACGTTGGTAAGCGTTCTGACCGTACCCGGAGGTAACCCCATAAATGACGATGTCATCATCGCTCTCCAGTAGGGATAGGAAGCCACTCCTTGCATCGTCAATCCTAGCAATTGCGGAATCCGCAATTGCGATTCCCTCCTCTAACCAAGCAACCTTGTGATAGTTCTCAAGTGAGAAACTCTCGCGGTTCTTGAGGGGAATCATGAAGTGGTTAGAGTTGGTGCCCGGGGCCGGACTCGAACCGGCACGGCCGCAAGGCCGAGGGATTTTAAGTCCCTTGCGTCTACCAGTTTCGCCACCCGGGCAATTAATAACGGATTTTTACTGGCTGATTTTTCGTAAAATCTATTCTTGGTGGCCCGTTTTCCGACCCCTTTATGAGAAACCTTTACGTCTGCCATTGCGTTTCAGGACGCCCTACTGAGCCCTATTACCCTATTTTAGGACTGCCGCGTTCTCGCGGATGCGCTTTTGATCCTTTGCTACGTTAGATCGATTCACTGGTCGAACCTTATTCATCACCTTGCCTTTCTTTACTCGCTTTCCCATAACTAACCTTTATTACCGTTATGCCATCAGTCCCTTATTCTAAACAAAAAGAACCATCCCGCCTCCTGGCACTAGCCCCCCCGAGATTAGCTCCCATCTGCCTCGGGAAAACCACGCTGAGCTTAGTGGATGTAAGGGGACTTGGTCAGTGGCGGACATCTCTTTCCTCAAAGTATTCGTCCCTCGTCATGACATCTACTCTAATGAGTGCGACAAGCCCGTCTAGATCGATATCGAGGGTTGCGCAACTGTCGTCGTCAGAATCATCGTCGCTGTCGTGGATAACACGCGTAGCAAGTGGCGAAAGCTCTCCATCGACTAATCCATCAATCAAGATCGCTTTTATAATTTTTTTGTAGACTGCTTTGTCGGACATTTTTTCTCTCAAAAACGCTGGCTTCAATTACTGGATCGGGCTATTTTAATTAAATCAAATTAGCTGGTAGATCAGATATGAATCATCAGGAACGTGAGTGCCATTACCAAATGCTTCCGGAAAGCAGCATCAAGGGCACAATGGCGTTTATATTCATTTGCCGGACGAATACATAGATAACTCGCGGTCTTTTCAAACTGAAGAGTTATCTTTAGGGGTTGTTTGGAGGCTGGGGTCGGAATCGAACCGGCGTCCACGGCTTTGCAGGCCGCTGCATAACCACTCTGCCACCCAGCCTAAGAGAACAAACTTTGGAGCGGGAAACAGGACTCGAACTTGCAATCCAAACCTTCGCAAGGTTTCGCTTCCTGGTCCGGGGGCTGCAATACTAGTGTTTTAGATGTGTACTGTCAAAATCTACCGTCACAAGTGCGCTGACGTTTCCCGATACCGCTCTACCTTGCCGAACCCACCTCACGATACACGAGTCGAAAAGTAATCCCCTCTAAGAAAAAGCGAGAGGGAATATCCTCCGATGGTGTCGTGATTGGTACGCCTCAAATGTCTCTTCTAACGAGTCGTTGGTACGCACTGAGTCCAGAAGAGGTTTCACTGGCGCGTTCCACCGAGGGCTTGCAAAAAATGGGATCGAGTAACGGTCGACGCCGGATCGGTTGATCACACGATGGGGTGTCGAAGAAAATTCCCCATTAGTCCAAATTTGCATTGTGTCGCCTAGATTAATAACAAAGGTTTCTTCAATTGGCGGCGCAACTACCCACTCGCCCCCTTTGCTCTCAACTTCTAAGCCTCCGTTTTCGTCTTGCCATAATATGGTGAACCCTCCCTCGTCTGAATGCGGAACAACTCCAATATTGCTGACCGAGGTTGGATTATCTTGGGGTGGATAGTGATTAATTTTCAGTAAAGATGACTGATCCACAAACAATTCTTTAAAAAAACCATCAGGTAATCCAAGAGCTAGCGCGAAAGCCTTCTGAAGAGCGATCGCTAACGTGGTAGCCGCTTTGTAATATGCTTCCAATGAATTTCTTAGCGACTGACTGTTCTCAGGCCATAAATTTGGGCCATCGAGGCGATTATATGATTTTAGAGGGCGGTCAGGTCCCATCCAAAATCCTTCTTGATTACTAGTCGCTGCAATCGATTCCCCTTCGTAAGACCGATACCCTAACGGTAGGTAACCCCGTATCCGCGTATCCAAAAGAACTTTTTCTTTCTGCGCAAGGGGTCTTTCAAAGAATTCTCTACCAGCGGCTAATATGTCGTTGATCAACTTTTTCGGAATCCCGTGATTTTTGACATAGAGAAATCCTACCTCACGGCATGCTTTACCTATTTCCTCGACGGCCGCGCTATCTCTGTTTCCTGACACCAACAACGAAAGGTCTATGATCGGAATCTCTCTAAACGCCAAGCGGCGGGACTCAGGAATAGCCATGAACTCTCTCAGAGTTAATATAAGGTCTTAGATACAAGTTGTTGCTCGGAGCAATTACCGATTGCCTAGAGCATATAGCGTCATTGGATGGGTGGCTATATTGGCTGATCCTATACATTACTATTCAAGGGTTTGATAAAAGTACATTACAGTATACAAACTGAAGTGGAGCGCGAAGCCTGAAGTCGTGATCCAACCTTGGCAAGCTGGTAAAGGATTCAAATTCCAAGTGTGATCTGACCTGTGGATCTACCAAAAGTAGCGGATATTGTAATTATCGGCGCCGGAATTTCCGGCCTGTCTGTAGCGCTGCCGATCGCTAAGGCGGGCCTTAGCGTTGTGGTGTTGGATAAAGGCGCGCCTTGGTCCGACGCCTCGGGAGCGAATGCCGGCACCCTGTCAATACAGGTAAAACGTGCGGAGGTGCTCTCCCTCATTCACGAATCGATTGAACGTTGGAAGCGAATGCCTGAAGACTACGGCGTTGAAGTAGGTTTTGGGCAACCTGGAGGAATTCGAGTCGCAACTACTGAGGCGGAGCGCCTCCAGCTTGAGGAATCGGTAAGGATTCAAAAAGACAACGGTATTGATGTTCAAATGCTCGACCGAGAAGAGGTTCAGCGGCTGGGTCCATGGCTCGGGCCTGCAGTCAGGGCGGGCAGTATTTGCCCCCATGATGGTTACTCCAGCCCATTGCTTGTTGGCAATTCTATGGTTACTGTCGCGCGCCAACTAGGCGTCGTCATTGCTAGTGACAACTGCGTAACTGCGATTAAGCGGGACAAGACATCGGAAATCGGTCGCTTTTCTATCAAGACCGATAAGGGCGAGACTATTTACGCGAGCCATGTCGTCAATGCGGCTGGCGCATGGGCTGGTGAAGTCGCTACGTTATTGGGTGCTAAGTTACCAATGGAAGTAGATGTCAACATGCTAACAGTGACAGAGCCTTCATCCCCGTTATTTGACCGTGTTATTACCCACGCTGGCGGAATCTTGTCCCTCAAGCAGTTGCCTAACGGAACCTGTTTAATTGGCGGCGGTTGGCAGGGCCGAGGCTCCGTAAACTCCGGCACGAAAGATATTGATTACGAGCGATTCCTACACAACATGCGGATAGCGGTCGACGTTATTCCTAAACTTAGTAATTTGCGCATCACGCGGACTTGGGCCGGATTCGAAGCGGTTGCACCCGATGCCTTACCGGTTATGGGTCAACTTGGTCAGCACGAGCACGTTTGGACGCTTGCGTGTGCTCGTGGTGGTTATTCCCTCGCCCCTGCCTTGGGTGTGAGGCTTGCACAGATGATTTTGAGCTCTACCGACCGTGAGGCCTTTCCACAGTTTTCGCCACAGAGATTCGTAAAATGAACTCTAATTCAGGCAATCGCTTTGGACGCTTCCCCGGGGAACAAACAAATCAAAATAATCGGATAACTTTTCAGTTTGATGGTCAGTCGGTTAACAGCTACGCGGGAGAATCTGTCGCCGCTGCGCTCATCGCGGCGGGAGTTTACGCAACCAGATTATCCGAAAAAGGGATGCCACGGGGTTACTTCTGCGGCATGGGTGTATGCTGGGAGTGCATCGTACGAATCAATGGCATCAGCACGGAGCGAGCGTGCAGACAGACAGTCGAAGATGGGATGATCGTAGAAACTGTGAAAGCAGTCAAAAAAGAATGGCCATCGTAGAAGTTGATATAACGATTATTGGAGCGGGCGCCGCGGGCCTTTCTGCCACGGCAGAAGCAGTAAAACTCGGCGCCAGAGTAGCGCTGGTTGATGATAA
>MDTB01094707.1_pt1 | contig 11234 bp, 10 predicted proteins | sample 811161 | NCBI WGS metagenome assembly MDTB01 (sample SAMN05326650, study PRJNA326480) | marine metagenome | isolation source: seawater | place: Mediterranean Sea | collected 2009
AAAAATCGACGGGAACACTGATTCTACTTAATGCTTCTATGCTTTCCATCGGTTTTCCACCCGATAGCAGGGTAGAGCAGTCTGCAAGCGAATTCCTCATTCCAACAGCTGCTGTTATCACCCAGCAGAACACCGCGTGCGCAAACCACGCCAGGAGGAGCCACAGAGGGACGTAGCCGCCCTGGTCGCGCGGGTCGATAATAGTATAGGGCAGCGTTGAATCCGTGGCGTGGCAGAAGCTAAATATTGCAGTGGCATAGGTGACCAGGTAGGTTGAAAGGTACAGCAGAGTTGAGGCAAACGGGAGCCTTGTCACTTCCTTAGTTGCCGCCAGAGAGATGAGCTCCACAAGAAGAAACACTTGGATGATCATGTGCGCCACTGTGGAGTGGAACTGGCTGAGGACTGTCTGACTGCTGATGTAAGTTTTGCTGCCGTAGAAGCTCCAGTATCCTGTGCCGACTACCAGTTCGGCGCAGACGCAGAAACAGAGCACCACCGGGCGCACCTGCACCTTGGAATATTTGACTTGGCTTTCTATGAGATATGCCAGGGAACAGACAAACGTCCATACGGTGTAGCGGGTCAGGGCCCACGCGTGGAGGTTGGGGTCGGCAAAGATAAGAGCAAGCGTCGCCAGCAGAAAGAGAATGACGACCAGTCTGAACCACCACAACGGCAAGGGAACCGCAATGCTTTTCTGGTTGGCGACGCTGCTTATGTCCCGGACCTTGCCGCGGGCAACGTGAAGCGCAGCCACGGCCACCCACGACACGCCAAGAAGGGCGTAGGTCCCATTCCACCCCGCGTCCTTTTCATCCATCAAAACAAAGAAGGGAATTAATAAAAATTTACTTTTACTTTTATTAAACTTAAACGAAGGGTGCAAGGGTTGGTTATATCCTAAGCAACCTTGTGCCCCGAGTGGAACTTCTCAGAGGCATGAACCCACAGCTGAAGATGAAGGTTTTTTATGTGATCCCAGACCTCTTTGCAGAAGGGCAGACGGAGCCTCGGTTCAATCTCGGCAGAAAGCCTCGCAAGGAGGTAGTTGTGATTGGCTCTCATAGGCACAACCTTGTTGAGATCTCCGGGCATAGAGGGCGTCACGACGTCCATCCAGAAAGTTGCGGACGTCTCGTCTCCGTCGCCAGTTGCCGAGATGTACGGCAGGAGGATGCTGGGAATCTCAAAGGCAACCGCGCTGGTGCACACGCCGGCGTTCTGCGTGGTGCGCTGGTCGCACGTCATGGGAATGTTGCGGCCAAGAACAATGCCATCCCTCGCCATCGTCTCGAGGACGCAACGGTAGATGTGGGGGTTTGCCTGTAGAGTCTCCTTTTTGAAGCACTCTTCGCAGAACTCGCGAGCTGCCGCAAAGACAAAGTCTTCGAGATCCGGAAAGTTCTGTAGAATTTCCTGAGAATCCTTCTTGTCAATGAAGCCACCGGGGACTGCGGTCTCGTCTCCAACTTTGACGCACAGAACTTGAATCACGGGCATTTTGTTCTCGTCCTCGGTGATGATGTATCCGAGAGCATCGGCGGCGCGGTTCCATCCATACTTCCAGAACTTGCCTTGCCCCTTGACTGGAGTCGCAGTGGAGACCAGGGGAAGGTGATTTATGATGGTGTAAGGTTTTCCGGTGACTGGGTTAAAGTTTTCTTTCTGTGTCCAGTCAATCTCATACACATCATCCTCCGGCGCGTTTGAGTACCAGACCTCGCTGTCGTTTGCTATGTGAGACAGAAGGCTTGGACCGCCGCCGGGGTAGAACTGTCCGCACAGAGCGGTTTCGTGCTCTTCGACAAACTCGGAGGGGTCTCCCATGAGCATTGTAGCAAGTTCAAAGGGACTATGCGAACTTCTAATGTGTTTCAAGAGTTGCCAGTTAGACATGGTGGGACTTGGGGTTGTAGGGTTGAGTTGGCTTGCGTTAGGGTGCAATTACAAAAATGAAAAAAAAATATACCGACTTACTTACTTAATATCAAATTTTTGAAAATATATCGATATTTTACAAAGTACAGAAAAGAAAAAATATCGATATTTTTTTGTACCGTTTGTACATATTCAAACAATACACTACAGTACTGTACCATAAATTGAAAACAAGCGGGCTCATGATTCTTACCGATCTCCCCGACCTGCCCTTGCAGATGATCTACGATAAAGTTGTCGCTGGTTCGCATACAAAAACTCACGCCAACTATCGGTGGTTCTTCAACTGCAACAAAATTCTCAACCCCTCGCTTGCAAAAATGACTCTGAAGTGCGGAAACATTGCACCACTGCTCTTCAGGCTGGTGTGTCGCCGTTTTCGCGAGATTGCGAACAACAGGCCCATCACCATAGACCTTCTCCTCAACAACTGCGATGCGCGCTTCATGCGGTCGAAACTCGCGGGGATGAGCTATCCATTTGACAGGCGCTCCAAGGAATTTCTTGATGAAAGCTACTGGGATGATATCCGCCAACACGCCGGCCCCGCCCTCCCGCCCTCCGGAGAGCTCGTGCGTTACTGGAAGCAGGAGGTCAAGCTCACGTACCGCCTCATTGCATCGAACTTCAGCACTCTTGTCAAAGTCAACCCCGGGAACTGCGCGGGGAAGATTGGGAACGTGCTTGTGGGTGGATCGGGAACCCATCCGCGAGCCATACACGTGTGGAGAGAGACGGGTTACAACTTTTTGAAAGATTTGAAAGTCCCAAATCTCCACATCGGGGCCCTCAGGCTTGCCGCCTCCGACGAGATGAGACTTCTTTCGTCGACAAAGAATGCCGCCTCGCTTGCAGAGATGAAGGAATCTTTTCGCGTTACGTGCGACAAGCTCATCTACGTGGTTGAAAGTTCCTATAGGGGAAACGGTTCGGACTTTCACGTTCACGTCCCGGACCACCCCTGCGGGGTCATTTTGACGTCAGGGATCAATGGGATTCAGTTCCACAACAGGAGGACCCTCTTTCGTGAAGATTGGGACTTTTCCAACCTCCCCTCGCCTGATGCGACGGAGAAGGGCTACACAAACATTCGGGCCACCGAAGAGCTGGCAATGCAGTATGTGTTTGTTCAGAGTTTCCAAAAGCTTATGCAGTTCTTTCCCAGGCTGAAAAGGGTCACGCTGTGGAAGGGCTGTTATTTGCGCGAGCTCACTACCTCCGTGCGTGCAACGCAGACGGAACTCTCAATTCGCCTTTGCAGCGCTTTCTTGGCCAATAACATTGTTGTGGAAATGCGTGACGAGACCTCGTTTGTCTACTAAAACTTTGTAAGTTTACATTACTTATGGTAATTCTATTCAAAATAAAATTGGTTATGTAAACACATCGTTGTTGGAGTCATTGTTAATTTCAATGGACCTAAGCTGCTCTTGGATCATTGGAAGTTTCATGATGAGACTAAGGCGCGTTTCCAAATCTCCCACGGAATTTACCGTTGTCTCTATGCTACTCTTGTGCATGTCCGAGGTTGTATCCTGTGAAGTTACCTTTCTGACGAGGGTGCTCATGACAAAGGAGACGACCATGGCGTGGAGTATGAAGCTAAATGCCAGCACAAAGAACGACAGCATGCGGACATCCCCGGGGACAAAGCAGATAAGGATATTAGCGGCGGTACATATGCTATCGCAGATAATAACAAACATCAGGGAGATTGAGTTGGTGAACTGCCAACAGGCCAGATCAAGCCCGACGTAGCAGGTGCTAAAAGCATTAATGATGGCCACAGCCACGGCGTAGCTGTTGAACTCAATTCCCGCGCGGCTGATCGTGAGGCCAATGATGACGCACTGGATAAGTACACATCCCGACAGGAAGTGGTTCATCTGCTGCCGTCCATTCTTCTCTTTGAGAAACTCGTAAAGGCTTCCGCCCTTCATGGTCCCGCCTGTGTGTTTTACCTAAGACCCCGTGTATTATAACGGCCTTGCAATTCCGGGCTTAACTCTTGCTTTTTGTGTATTGAATTCCCAGTACCACGAGAGCCGCAAAGGGGTGCCCGCAAGAAATGCACACAACAGCCAAAAGGATCCCAAGCGTGACATTGACCCTCCACGCCGTATGCTTAAATTTGTGGGCCGCACCAAACAAGAGAAAGTGAACCGAAGTGGGCATCTGGGGGACCTTTAGCCGCTCTCCCGCCACGTCCGCAAGGACAAGCGTCAGAGCAGCCACTGCGCCAAAAAGCACCTGCTCAACAAAGAGCATAATCCCATACGCGGGCGCCTGGAGGAGCATCCACACAGCAAGCGCCGAGACCGGAAGGCAGACGCGAGGTTCACACAGGATGCGGTCAACCAGGGGGTTGTCAAACATTTTTATGTCGGTAACGGTGGACCGATCTTCTATCCATTCCAGGTATTCGCGCTGTGGCAACCCACACGCGTAACGAAACATGGCGGTATACCCTAAGGGCGTCTAATGGATTATACATGCGGCGTTTTTTTTGGCTCCGAGTTTTACGCCGTGTTTCCCATCAATACGGCAAAGTATATTAAGAGCTTGCTATAGTGTGTAAAGTACCACCAGCCATGGCGCTTAAGGGGTCATCCTTTGCGAATTACATAAAGAGAAGATCACACATGTACCAGTCTCCAAAATGTGAGGAATACAAGAACGAGAGGGGCGCCTTGTGCTGGAACGAAGATGGCAGCACTGGACAGGAGGGCGACTCGTGCGTTAGCATGTCCTCGTGCTTTGCAAAAACAGACCTGGTCTCCCACATCACACAGGCCATGATACACGGAGATGGCTACGTATACCACCCATCCAACCCAAAAATCCGTCTCCCGCTTGATGCCGTGTTTGAAACCCTTGACAGAGAGGTTCCCCGTACAATGGGGGGCGATTGGAAAGACTTTTTTGATAGGCAAATTCCCACGCAGCACAACAGCGGCGGTCCACAGAAAGAGGAACCCTTAGATACTGACTGCAACTGTGAAGGGCCATGTCTTCCCCATTGCGGCAGCACTACGGACATCCACATAGAGAACCTTTACATTGTGGTGGATGATGACGAGGAAGATGCTCTCGAGGTTTTGAACGACAAAAATAGCACCGGGGGCGGGTGCGGCTCTGGGGGGTGGGTATTTGTATGATAACATAGAAAATGTTTTTTATGCGTGTATACTGTTGGTGTATTTGGTAATAAAGTAAAAGGCGATGATCCAGCTCATGACCAAGTCGTCTTGGTTTGCCGAGTCCTTGCCGCTGAATTCTATTTTTGATTTTTGAAAGACGTCCGCTCCTTCCTTGATGAGTTTCTTGAAGCGACTAGCCTGCACAATCGCTTCCCCTGTGCATTGGTCAAATCTCTCTACGGGAGAGGTGGCCACGCCCGCCGTCCATGCGGACAGGCCAACGCAGAATACGCTTTCCGAGCGGCGTATATTTTTGTTTTGAAGGGCTGTCTGCATCAAAAGAACTCCGTTCTCCTTAGACTCTTGGGTCGTTACGATCCCGACGTTCCCGCTGCGCTCATCCACCATAGGCAGAATGTTGAAAGGCTTGCACATGTGGGCGAAATGCGATGCCGTGACCCCTGTGAAGTTTGAAGTGAACAGAGTTAGAAGAGAAGACATATAAAAGCACCAGTGTAGATTTTACATACACGACATATTAGCTTCGCATATAAGAACAATAGCGTTATTGGGGTATAGATCTCTCATCATTTTCATGTGGGCTTGAATAAGATCCGTTTGACACTGAATATCGCCACGCGGAATAAGAATATTCTCCATTGAAATCTGCAAAGAAAATGTATAGTTTCAGAGACGCGCTGTGCACAGACGCAGGAAGAAGCCATCTGGCGAGAAAGATTGTCGACTCTCTCGAGGTTTTGGATTTGGAGCCCCAGTGCTATCAACGACTGGTCCATTTCTCCAGGGGCGACAACCCCGTAGCAAAAAACTACATCATTCTGTTTGGAATTGTTCGACTTGTCGGGCTGTGGGAAACCATGGCAGAGCTCTCAAACGAAAGAAGCATACGCGAAATGAAAACTCTCTACGAGTCTCTGGGCAACCACCTCATTGGCGCAAACAAGCAAGTCACAGATGTCCACGATTTTGTGGTGGACTGGACGGCGCGCATGGATTGGCTTGGATAGTTTAGATTACTTACCGTGATGTACGTGCCTTGTCTCACCGCAAAGGACACCAGGGCCATTTTGCTTGCCCCTCCGCCCGTTGGGTCGACGGAAATAAATATAGGGTCTTCACGGTTCACCCGCACGGGTGGAAGGTCAGTCTTTGCGCGCAGACCGGCAGCCAGATTCTCCGTCTGAATTTTGGAAAAGACCCCGTGCCTGGAGCTAACCACAATTCCCATGGCTTCTTGCATAAAGAGCTCCGGGACCGAAGCCATGATCCGCTTGACCTTTTCCTGTCTGCCTTGGCTTTTCCACGGAGGAAGCACGTCCATGCGGTGCACACTTTTAAAGATACAATTAATGGAATTAGCAGGGTGGCGCAGGTCGTAGATAGAACATAGTGTAAATGTTACCAGCTCATTTGCTCCTCGTTTTTTTTCCTGCAAACCGGGCAAACGAGCTCCACGCTGAGGCTCCGAAAGAGGGGAAGCTCGTTTTCATCTTTCAGCCCGGTCAGGGCGGAATAATAATTGTCTTCTCCAAGCGGGGTACTAATGCCGAGCACAGCTGTGTTATTTACTCCCAAAAGAGGCACCACAACTTCGTAGAAAACGTCCGTTGACAGCCTGCTGGCTTCCTCCATAACAATTACCTTGGCACTGACGCCCTTTAGACCTTTTACCGAGCTGGGATAACTGTAGCATCGGCTCTGGTCTTTTTTTGTGGTCGTGTTAACAGGCTGCACCCATAGTTCCTCGACGTTGCTGCTGATGACGCGCTTCTCCATAGTAGGCACCGAGGAAATAACTTCCTTGATCTGCACCAAGAGACTCTTAGACGCGCGCTTCCCGGTGCTGAAGATGCTAACCCACATTCTCGGGCAGCAACACATTAAAGCCGCAACAAACATCGCCACCGCGGTTGTTTTGCCGAATCTCCGAGGAGTAGTCACGAGCACTTCTGCTTTGTACGAATCCTCGTCAAACAACGCCAGATAGTAGGCTCTGTGCTTTGACCACGCGGTCTCTCCCACCACATGGGGGAGGCACGCTACCAGGAAGCAGCGGTGGAAGTCGCGCTGGCCCAGGCTTCGCCTCATGTACTTTTCGTCGACCCGCTGCATAAATTTGAAGAAAACGTCGAGCCTTTGCTGGCCCTCGACATTTTTAGTCTTGAGGCTGTCGGATTCCGGACCAAGCAACGTGCTTCTCGATACGACAACTGGCTCCGCGTTATCTTCTTCTCTTTTTCGCTTTCTGGTCAGCGAAACAGCCCGCTCCAAAATGGCTCTGTAGTTGGGAACCAGCTCCCTTCCCCCTATATTCTCACAAAGCTGATCGCAGATAAAAGGCTGAATCATATTTCTGTATAACCATTGAGGAGGACAACTTATATAGAATAAAAATATTTTCATCGCCAGAATGCTCTTTCGTACTTTTGAGTATGAGGAACTGAAAATTGGCAATCATTTCAAATCATGGTGCGTTGGAGAAGTCGAAGACGCGGAAGATGATGAAATTAGTCTCAGTTTCAACAAAACCGCGACTAACGAGGCGCTGGTTTTGAACGTCCAGACTCCTGCCAGCGACGACGATACAGGAGGAAAACTACTGTCTCTGTCTCTCCCCGATGACACCAAGCGTAGACTTAATAACCCCGCCTTAATTCACGGGGTAGTGCTAAATAGTGATGCCGATGGAGAAAAACTGCTCAACGATCTTATATTTAGAATCGACAAAGACGCCACGGATAGTTTGACTGGCATTTTTTTTTACAGCGAAGATACAATGTGCTCCGCGTTCAAGGTAAACCCGGGGTATGATACTATTATCAGCAGAAAAAACCGGTTTCAGCTCTTTGGAGAAGTAGACAATCTTACAATGCATGTGAGGTTGCAGGAGACGGGCGAAGAGCCCCCATTTTCCATCAATGCCCCAACAATAAATTCTAAGGCAGTGGCAGAAGATAAAGCAGCCTCAAAGAGTAGGCAACTGGCTATTTTACGTCTTGATGATGCAGAGAACCAAACAAAGCAAATTCTGAAAGCCCAAAGCGGGGACAGCGGGAAGAAGGGCCTCCAAATCATGCAAGAATCCGCGAGAGACATAAGTAAGGCTCTCCGCAATTTGTCAGACAGGATGCTGTACACGTCGTTTTTTGCTGGGTGCGGCGGAGACTGCGAGGGGGCATTCATAGCCGGAGCCCACCTGTGTGTGATTGGGGAGAACAGCGAGGATAAACTGAAGCAGTTTAGAAGCAGATTCCCCGAAGACCGCCTGATGCCCCGATTCAGAAACACCTATGGGATGTATAGAGACAAGACATCAAAGAAAACTTTTGAGGATTACCTTAGCATCAAGGGGTTTGAAAAAGTTGGAGATAATGATTATTACTGGAAAAGAAACTTAAAGGAAATTACCATAACGGACTCAACCGGAAAAAAGCAGACTGAAGAGCAGTACGACCAATTTTGGTACGGTACTTTCATTATGAAAAGGATGCTGGATATTGAAGAAAAAACATTCCAAGAGCAGAAAGATACTGTACTGTCGTACATTGAAGCCCTGTCGGGGCTACTCAACACAACTGTTTATCCGAATGCGCACTTCCATGGTTCTCCGTCGTGCAAGGGGGCATCCCCCCTTACTTCCACCGCAGGGGAAAAAGCCAGACTTAAGCTCGAGCAGGAGACCAATGTTACCATGGAGTGGTACATCAAATTTCTGTGTCACGTCTACTACGGCGGCAAGCAAGGTTCCACCGCACTTAAATACAATTACCCGGGCAATGCAAAAGTCTTAAGCTCGAAAAAGGTTACGTGGACTTTGGAAAATGTGAAAGACGTTATGGAACTCATGACTGCCTGGCCCGATTTTCTGTGGAAAAACTACAATTTCAGGGATACCACGTGGTTTAATCTGGATTGCGGCGGTGGTAAAAATCCGGTAACATGGGTCAACGAGACCATTGCCATTGCAAGGGAAAATAGGAAACTAAAAAACAAAGGCAAATCAAAGGCAGGGGGGAAGCCTCGAAAGAAAAAAGTCGCAAATTTTGAATTTGATCCCAAGAAATTACAACAAATAGTTGTCGCGAAGTTTAAAGATGTTTCCAAGGAAAACCGCTACCGGAAAATGTATAACAAAATTGCACAAACGCACAAAAACCGAAATCTAACCAAGGAGCCACCTAATATTTCAGCTGCGTGGAGGACCATAGAAGCTGTCCTTGGCCAAGGAAAACCAGAGTTTATAAAACAGGTGTTAACAGATGGTTCCGACACAAGAAATGCCCTGAACTTGGTTTTTCTATACGTCTACACCATGGAACTCGAAACAGAAAATGCAGCTAGCGTTATTGGGTCGTTGTTTGCCGAGGAGCGTGAAAGAGGCCAGTACCGCCCCGTCGGTCGCCTTGTAGATCCCAATAACCTCCAGCCAATGCAAAAGCTCATGATACTAAAAATGAATGCAGTCACGGCGCTTTCGATCGCCAAGGCAAAAAACAATGCAACAAAATTACCCACGGCCAGAGCATGGGAAATATTCTTTGAAATTATGAATTCGACCCAGAGTGCTGCAATACAACAGATTGAAGTGAACATTATAAGAGATTACAAGGTCACAATGAACGATAACACCTTTACAGTATTCCCGTATGGCTTCAAGTTCATCTTCGAAACTCTCTTGCCTAACTGCACGTACGGCATCTATAATATGTCTGATTACGGCGTTCCAAGCGAGAGAGTCCGCCTCATTGCGGGAAGCACCTCGCTGCTGGATAGACTCAATATTAACGATAATTACGCCAAATATTATAAAGAACTGCGCAACACTGTTTCGGATCTGGCAAAGGATCCACAAATATGGACACAATCCGGCGACGACAAATCCCCGGCAAAGCAGCTGGCCGATATCTTTCAAGAGCGCCTTGACGCATCATACAAAATTATGACGAAGCCTCGGGATTTTTAGGAAACACAGTAATTATATATAACACGTCTCTCTTTATCTTATAAAATAAAGCAAACAACCATGAATATTTTCTTTTACCACACTGATGCAGAAATATGTGCCCAAATGTATTGTTTGACCCATGTCAACAAGATGATCGTAGAGTACTGCCAATTGCTTTGTACAGTATTATGTCTCAACGAGCATGGAGGCGGGGTCAAAGTGATAAGGAAAATTTGGAATACAAAAACAAAAAAATACGAAGATAAAGTTCGTTTGGTCCCCGAACTACTTGAGAACGAGAAAGAAGAGTGGGAAGTCGAAATAAAAAAATTGGAGGCTGGATGGAGACAAGAAAGCGGCGACATATCCTATTTTTTTTGTTCGGCATTCAACGAGAGACATCCGTGCACTATCTCAATTGCAAGATCCAAGCACCTTTACAATTGGGTGGCCCACCTTGCTGATGCAATGTGCAAAATATACGAAAAAGCTTTTAAAAAGATTCACAAAAGCAGTTACCTTGTATCTTACCTTCTCCGACGGGGCCTGAACCAAAGCTACCTTGACATTTTAGAGAAAAAAAAGAAGACCGGTATTGATTACAAAATACGCATTAAGGAAAACATATCTCCAAAAATTTATCTCGAATATGTTGCTTACAAGCTAGTTGAACCAATACAACTTACAAAGTTGAAGTATGGTAAAACTGAAGGAACCTGTGAAGTTGCGCTTGTTACCACAGTTGACAATCCCATAAAGAATTATACGGGCCTTTTTGATACTCATGAAGGCGAGTTGAAGAACTATGGATTTAGAATCATTGTCAAGAAAAATTCCTTACTCAAAACCTTTATTGGTAATATTGACGTTGTCCAATCGTATCGGGCAAATTTTAATATTTCAAAAAACCAACTCGGAGAATATACTAATAAGGATAATATAGAAGTCAACCAGGTTCCAAAATGGTACAAGCCACTCAAAACCATAGAAGTTTTCAACAAAGGGGGAAAAGGTGTCTTAACGAAAAATTATGCCTTAGACTCTGAGTGGGACAATGAAGACAATTGGGTAGATGGCAATCCCCCACAAAACGTCACATTTTTGAGGCATAACATAACTAAGGCTCAATATACGAAACGGAGAGATCAAAAAAGCATGGAGAGTCTACGCAACTACCCGAATACTCC